>ERZ824480.356-NODE-356-length-64405-cov-23.357280_pt1 | contig 64405 bp, 57 predicted proteins | sample MGYA00519861_ERZ824480 | MGnify/ENA primary metagenome ERZ824480 (study PRJEB31778, sample SAMEA3449152) | human gut metagenome | biome: human gut; feature: human-associated habitat; material: faeces | place: United Kingdom | collected 2010/2012 ... | reverse complement strand
ATAGCCTGTCACCACTGTAGTCAGCAGTTTGGACTATGCTAATATCATACCAAAGGGGTAAAAAATAAATGCCACATTCATCGGGAGGCGGCTCTCACGGAGGAGGATCACACGGAGGCTCGCATCACAGCAGCCATTCACACGGAGGCTCAGGAAGAAGCTCACGCCACACAAGAAGCACCTACTTCCCAGGTGCAAGAAGATTTGTATATTATAATCATCACAGACCTGTCTATGTCTATGCAGATTATGACATAACCGAAAAAAGAAGTCCTTTGAGATTTCTTATGCTGCTTTTCTATCTGCCGTTTATTTTATTCACATTTTCTATGTTTGCCGAGGCTTATCATCACCCTCATAAGCTTCCCCAGAACTATGATTATAAAATCGTTGTGGAGGATAATGCAAACGTCCTTGGCAACACCGCAGAGCTTAGGAACTCGCTGGTGGCATTTTATAACCGCACTGGTATCTCACCTGCGGTCATAACAGTGGAAAATTCAGATTGGCAGGGAATTTATTCAGACCTTGAAAACTATGCCTATGATCTGTATGTGAACCACTTTGCGGACGAGAGCCATTGGCTCATAGTTTACTCTACCCCTGACGGCTATTCTTCCTCTGACGGCTTTGAGGATTGGTATTGGGAGGGTATGCAGGGCAATGATACAGATGATGTTCTGACAGAATCAGTAACGAACAGCTTCAATGACGAGCTGCAGAAAAATCTCACAGCGAGAACACGCTATACAGTGTCTTCAGCTATCAGCACATCATTTGACGACCTGACGCCTACCGTAATGAAGAGTAAAGTAAATTGGACTATGCTATTTACTTCAATCGCCATTCTGGCCTTTGTGTGTCTGCACGCCTGCCTTATGATAGGCATAAATCCAAAGGCGAGAAAATATGCCAAAGCAAAGCCATGTTCTGACGCAGCTCAGGAAAAAGCCTGCGAATATTGCGGCTATACCTATGTCGTAGACACCTGTACAGAATGTCCTCATTGCGGAGCGCCTATCCCACCGGAGGATCAGCCTATATCTGTTTCACAAAGCATATGATATTAAAAACCGCCTGAGAAGCTTTTCCTCTCAGGCGGTTTTGTATTGTATTTAGCCGTACATCTCAGTCTGCTCAGCGTAGCTGTAGATTATCTCGGAGTCAGGATCAATGGCGACTCCCTTGGCGTGGAAAAGCTCTGTTATGGTAACGAACTCGTAGCCCTGTTCTTTGAGGGCAGGGATTATCTTGTCAAGGGCTGCAACTGTCTGAACGTTTCCGTTCATATCGTGAAGCAGGATAATTCCCCCGTCCCTGGCCTGCGCAAGCACCTTTTCAACACGCTCCTCAACGCCTATGGCATTGTTATAGTCCTCTGCGCCGTATCCGCATATGAACGGCATATCCACAGCGTCAAACATGGTCTGATTTACCGCAATATATGGCGGACGGAAAAACTGTGGACGTTCGCCAACAATCGCTTCCACCTTGTCAGAGGTAAAGTCTATCTCAGCTTGTATCTCCTCTGCGGTCATTTTTGTCATGTCAGGGTGGCTCTGAGAGTGGTTTTCAATGTCACAGCCCATGTTGTAAGCACGCTTCATGACCTCTGCACTCTCGTCTGTGATGTTGTTTCCGATAACGAAAAACGAAGCTACAATGCCGTGTTCTTCAAGCTTGTCAAGCACAAGGGGCGTGGTGTCCGTATTTGGCCCGTCATCAAAAGTGAGGGCTATCACTTTTCCGTAGTCAGACTTGTCACGAAGCTGTCTGCGCTTATTCTGTGAACTGCTGTCCTCAGCCTTTGAGCTTTCTTTTTCCGGACTGCTGTTTTCGCCAGTCCCACAGCCCACTCCCATAGCAAGGCTGAAAGCCACAGCACCCATAAGAATAGTCTTAAGCACCTTTTTCATAAGATTTTCTCCTTCATATTTATTATCTCTATGATAGCATATTTCCACTTGATTTTCAATAGAATTTGATGATAAAGCAACAAAAAACGAGCGGTCAAAAACCGCCCGTCAAATGTCTTTTATTTTTCAGAATGTTTCTTGTCCTTGAAGAATTTTCTGTATATTGCCACTGTGATAACAGCATATATCGTTCCCGTTAGAACGCCTGCGATAACGTCGCTTGGATAATGTACTCCCACATATAGCCTTGACAGTGCAATGAGTGTTGCCACTATAAGTGCAGGCACGCCATATTTTTTCGGCATCTCCATGAACATTACCACCGCCACTGCAAAGGAAGCTCCCGAATGTCCCGAGGGAAAGGAGAAGTCCGATTGTGCACCTATTATCCTGTTGAGCCCCTCGACCACCTCGTAAGGTCTTGTTCTGGCAATAATGTTTTTCAAAATAATGTTGTTTATAAGAAAAGTCACTGCAAGGGAGCATGAACACACGATGCCTGTTGTTCTAGTCTTTTTCAGTATGAGAAGTAAAACGCATATGCCTATCCATAACGCACCTCCGTTTGCAAGATATGTTATGAACTTCATTATGGGGTCGAGCCACCCTGCACGCAGGTTGTCCTGTATCCATAACAGTATGTCGCCGTCTAATTTAAGTAAGGTGTCTAACATTTATCCTCCTGCCATTTATGTAAATCTGTCCCTTGAATATATTTACACTAAAACTGACAAGCCCGTCAAAAAACGAGCCTGTCCTTTGTGTATTAATGCTTTAGTTCATATTTTCGCAAATTAATATTATGATAAGTTCATTTTCGTGTATAAAAAGCTTAAAATCATGTGTCATACTCTTAACAAATTCAATTTGCATAGAAATTTGATTTCCAATTACAGCTTAACAGGCTCTATCTTCCAGATGTTTTCTGCATAGTCCTTGATAGTTCTGTCAGATGAGAACTTGCCGGCATTGGCAATGTTCAGCCAGCACTTCTTAGCGAATGCAAGCTTGTCCTTGTAGTCTGCGTTGACCTTGAGCTTTGCCTGAACATAGCTTTCAAGGTCGCCAAGAACGTAGTAGTGGTCAGGAACGTGCCAGCTTGCACCGTCAGTGAGAGCCTTGTAAAGCTCCTTGAAGCTGCCCTCCTCGTTGGACGGAACGCCGCCGTCTGAAAGACTGCCGTCAATAAGCTTGTCAAGAACACGCTTTATCTTGTCGTTTGAGAAAAGTATCTCCCTAGGGTCATACTTTGGCATTATCTCAGCAAGCTCCTCTACTCTTGCACCGAAGATGTAGTTGTTCTCCTCGCCTGCCTCCTGAACGATCTCAACGTTAGCTCCGTCATATGTTCCCAGTGTAACAGCACCGTTGAGCATAAGCTTCATGTTGCCTGTACCGCTTGCTTCAGTGCCTGCCGTAGATATCTGCTCGGAAACATCAGCCGCAGTAACAAGCTTTTCCGCATAGGAAACGTTGTAGTTCTGTACGAAAACTACCTTAATAAGATCCTTTGTGTCAGGGTCAGCGTTCACAAGCTTGCTTATCTCGCCAATAAGCTTGATGATAGCCTTAGCTCTGCGGTATCCTGGTGCAGACTTAGCACCGAAAATAAATGTTGTCGGTGTGAAGTCCTTTATAGAGCCGTCCTTGATGCCATAGTAAATGTAAAGTATAGACAAAGCGTTAAGGAATTGCCTCTTGTATTCGTGCAGACGCTTGATCTGAATGTCAAAAATAGTGTTCGGGTCGATATCAACACCGTCATGCTCCTTTACAAAGGCGGCAAGGCGGTTTTTCTGCGCTTCCTTAACAGCCATGAACTCGTTAAGTACAGCTTCATCATCAGCATATTTTTCAAGCTTTTTAAGCTCGTCCAAGTCCTTCACCCAGTCCGCATTGCCAAGAAGCTTTGTGATAAGTGCGGAAAGCTCAGGGTTGCAAAGTGCCAGCCAACGTCTTTGTGTGATACCATTGGTCTTGTTCTGAAACCTCTCAGGATAAAGCTCATACCAATCTTTAAGAGCGTCCTTTTTCAGTATCTCAGTGTGGATAGCCGCAACGCCGTTTATATAGCTTGAAACATAGATAGCCATAAACGCCATTTTTACCATGCCGTCGCCAACAGGAGCAAGCTTAGAGATATACTCTCTGTCCTTTTTGAGAGCGTACATATCCTTTATAAAACGCTCGTTTATCATAAGAATGTATGTGTAGACCTCAGGCACTACCTTTTCCACAAGTCTGCAATCCCACTTTTCAAGAGCCTCAGCCATGATAGTGTGGTTTGTGTAGTTAAAGACCTTGTGGGCGATCTTAAAAGCCTTGTCAAAGTCATAGCTATGCTCAGCACAAAGCTGTCTTATAAGCTCAGGCACAGCGATAACAGGGTGAGTATCATTGAGCTGTATAGTGATAAAGTCGCCAAGGTTGTCAAGAGTGCCGAACTTAGCCAAATGCTTTTTGAGAATATCCGTCACAGAAGCGGAGGAGAAGAAATATTCCTGTTTAAGTCTGAGTATCTTGCCCTCTTCACAGTTATCGTTAGGATAAAGCACCTTTGAGATGTTCTCAGCGTCATTTTTAGCCTTTACAGCACCGTCATAGTTACCGCAGTCGAACTGAGCGAAGTCGAAATCCTCCACGCTCTCAGCCTGCCAAAGTCTGAGTGTGCCAACGTTCTTAGTGCCAAAGCCGATAACAGGCATATCATAAGGCACAGCATAAACAGTCTGGTCGCCGTATTTAACGACTACCTTGTCATTTTCGCATCTCTTAGACCAAGGGTCGCCGTACTTAGTCCAGTTGTCAGCCTCTTCCTTTTGGAAGCCGTCAACTATTTTCTGCTTGAAAAGACCGTACTTGTATCTTATTCCGTAGCCGTCCAAAGGCAGGTCATGAGCGGCGGCGGAATCGAGGAAGCAAGCGGCAAGTCTGCCAAGACCACCGTTGCCGAGGGCAGCGTCCTCTATTTCTTCAAGGTCATTAAGACTTCTGCCGTGAGCCTTCAAAAGCTCGTCCACCTCGTCAGTGATACCAAGGCAAAGAAGGTTGTTGTAAACGGCTCTGCCCATAAGGAACTCCATAGAGAGATAGCAGGCTCTGCGGCTGTCAAGGTGAGCCTTTCTGCTGTTCTCCCAATCGCTGTCAATAAGCTCCATAACAGTAGCCGACAGGCTTTCGTGGAGCTGCCAAGGCAGAGCTTTTTCAACGCTCGTGCCAAACTTCTTTTTCAGGTCTTTACTAAGTTCACTGTAAAACAGTTCTTTGTTCATTGGTTTTTATCCTTTCTGGTGTTTTATGTATTCTATTGTATTTTGTACTTTGTTACTATCCGCATAACGTATGGTAGGGGCGAACATCGTTCGCCCGTCGAAGAAACAAACCGACGGCAACAACATTATGGGATAGAACTAAAACCTACCCTATCACACCTGTAGGGGACGACGCCCTCGGCGTCCCACTCGAAGTGACAAGGTTTAAATTATCCAGAATTTGTGCAGAGCAACATTGCGCGGATAACACAAATGAGATTGCAATCGAAACGTCGAGGGGTGCGGGACGCCGAGGGCGTCGTCCCCTACATTTTGGTGCGCAAGTTCTTCTGCCGCAAAATCGCTGTCGCTCTTTGCGGATCTACGTTGCGCTAAGGGATAGAAAAGCGGTGCAGATTTAATTCTCCGATATTACTTTTATCTGGTATCAAACTTTCATGTGCTTTTTGGTTTTACTCTGCACCGCTTGTAGGCTTACGCCTATTGAGGCTCTGCCTCAAACTCCGCTAGGGACTCTGTCCCTAGACCCTGCAATGGGTTTCACCCCTTGACCCTGACCAGGGGCGTGCCCCTGGACCTTTTGCTCGCTACGCTCGGTGTTTTATTTTACTCCATTCTTGTGATTTGTTCGGTCAGCTATGCCAATTCCTCACTCCTCACTCCTCATTCCTCATTCATCCTTGCTCTATCTGCCATACACCGCAGTTATCCTCGCCAATCTCTCCGCCAAAGTATCATCAAGCTTATCAAAGCTTTCCAATCTCCACTTCCAATTTGTTCCCACTGTTGATGGTGTATTCATTCTGGCTTTATCGTCAAGGCAAAGTATATCCTGCATTTGTGCGATAGCTGTATCACACACGCTGGACCAACAAAGTCTTACCATTGCCCAAGGCACGAACTCGTCTTTTGTAACTCCAAGATAGTCCTTGCAGTAGCTTCTGGTCTTTTCGTCACAGCTCTTTATCCAGCCAAGTATGGTTTCGTTATCGTGCGTACCTGTATAGCAAATGCTGTTTGTGGTCTTAAAATTGTGGGGCAGATAGCCGTTTGTATTATCAGAATCAAAGCCGAACTCCAGCACCTTCATGCCGGGATATCCGCTTGCATTGAGCATTTTTACAACGTGCTTTGTAAGAAAGCCCAAGTCCTCTGCGATTATCTTCACGTCCCCAAGCTGTTTTCTCACTTCTTTGAAAAGCCTCATGTCAGGACCTTTTCTCCACTTGCCCTTTTTGGCGTTCTTTGCACCGTATGGTATGCAGTAATAGCTTTCAAAGCCCCTGAAATGGTCTATTCTCACCACGTCATAGGTGTTAGAAGCCGCCTTTATACGCTCTACCCACCAGCGGAATTTATCTCTTGCTATGTATTCCCAGTTGTAAAGAGGATTGCCCCAAAGCTGACCGTCTGCCGTGAATGCGTCAGGTGGACATCCTGCCACCTCAACAGGCTTTTTCTCCTTGTCAAGGCTGAAATACTGCGGTGTGCTCCACACCTCAACACTGTCATATGCCACATATATGGGGATATCGCCTATTATTTCGATGCCCTTTTCGTTGGCATAAGCCTTTAGCTTTTTCCATTGCTGGAAGTATTTATACTGCACAAAGCACCAGAAGTCTATATCATTTGCATATTCTTTTCTAGCACTTTTTATCGCCTTAGGCTTGTACATTTTCAGCGGTTCGTCCCATTCATACCAAGCTTTGCCCTTGTTGGCAAATTTCAGTGACATAAACAAAGCGTAATCGTATATCCAGTCTTTGTTTTCCACCACGAATTTTGAGTATGCCTTTTCAGGCTTCTTGCGAAAACGCTTGTGTGCCGTCCTCAGCACCTTGAAAATGACCTCGTATATCTTGCCGTAGTCAACAGACCCTTTGTCATCGCCCCACTCAATATCCTTGTATTCCGCAGGTTTCAGATAACCCTCTTTTTCCAGAGCTTCAAGGTCTATAAAGTATGGATTTCCGGCATGAACAGAAAAGCTCTGATATGGCGAATCACCATAGCTTGTAGGAGATATTGGAAGTATCTGCCAACATTTTTGGTGAGCCTTTTCAAGAAAATCCACAAAAGCATAAGCCTCCTTGCCAAGCTTGCCGATACCATAATCGTTAGGCAGAGAGGATATGTGCATTAAAATACCAGATCTACGCATAAAATGCTCCTTTCATATTTGTACAACTTACCATTGTAATTATACTACTTTTTCCCCATTTTTGCAATAGAAAAACCGCCATATATTTCAGTTAAGAACTATTTTAATTTTGCCGCCCTGACTTGTCATATAAAAATGATAATGACATAATGAAAAAAATATCGAGAAAAATGCAAGATATACTTGACATTTTAGAAAATATGATGTATACTATGATCAACGAGAAAGAAAGGAGCGGCTGCAAAACTTGAAAAATAAAAAAATGAAAATAGCAAGGCTTGAAAAGGATATGAACCAAGAGGATCTTGCAAAAGCCGTTGGCGTAACAAGACAAACTATCGGAATGATAGAATCAGGCAATTATAACCCGACCTTAAAGCTTTGTGTCGCTATCTGCGACGCATTGGATAAGACTCTCAACGACCTGTTTTGGACAGAAAAGGAAGAAAGGAAAGATGACAAATGAAACTTAACAAAGAAAAGCTTGAAACTCAGATAACAGATGGTGTTGACGAGCGTGTCAAACAGGCGAACGATTCAGCCCTTGCGGCAGTGGGCATAGTGTCGATATTCTGCGTGTTGATCTCGCTTTTGTATCGGTTGTATACCGACCAGAACCCGTTGCCTGATCTTATAAGCGTTGTGGTGATGATGATAACCTATACGGTGGTGAACAGTAAAAATCATATTTATGATATACCGAGATCATTCACAGGCAAGACTCTTGACACAGGTACGGACAAAAAGAGCAGAAAGAGCAGAATTAAGTTTTATGCTCTTGATTCATTGGTCTTTGCAGCCATGTTTACCGTTATAGATCTGGTTGTCGATACGAAATTCAGCGTTTCCTCTGCTGTATTAGATGTAGTTATAGGCTTTGCAGTATCTATGGTGATCGACTATCTCCTGCATGAGCACACCATAAAGAAATACAATAAGTATATCGATACATTGGAAAATGATGACGACGAAGAAAATGAGTAAAAAAATCCCGAGAGCATTCAAAACGCCCTCGGGATTTTTTTATCTTATTCGTGAGTTATCATCATAAGCACCGCAAAGTAGTGGAAAACACTTCCCGCAATGGTGAACAAATGCCATATTGAGTGAAAATATTTCTTGCTCTTTTTAACATAGAAAATAACGCCCACAGTGTAGAAAAGTCCGCCTATAAGAATAAACCACAAGGACAGAGGATAAACCTTTTCTATCATAGGCTTGACAGCGATTATAACTACCCAGCCCATTGCGATATAGCATACAACAGAAGGCTTGCGGAACTTTTCAAGGTCAATGGAGTTCAGCACAATGCCAAGGATAGCTGCACCCCAAACGATTCCGAAAAGAACCCAGCCAAACGCACCTCGTAAAGGCACAAGGGTGATAGGGGTGTAGGTGCCTGCAATGAGGAAGAAAATGGTGTTGTGATCCATTATTCTGAAAAACTTTTTGGCTTTTGGATTGGTGATAGCGTGATAAAGGGTTGACATTGTGTAAAGTATGATAAGAGAAGCTCCGAAAATAGCGGAGCTTACAACGCCCCAAGCGTTGGAGTAAATGGCAGCGAGAACGATAAGGACGGCAGTGCCGGCAATGGATAGCAGGCCGCCTGCACCGTGTGAAACGGAGTTGAAGATCTCCTCACCGAGGGTGTATCTTTTGGTTAGATCCTGAGATTGGATCTCAACAGATTTTGACATAGTATCATTTCCTTTCCGATAGGACCGAGAATTTGCATATAAGTTTTATTACTATAGTATAGTAACATTTTTTTAGACACTTGTCAAGTTTAAATACAGGTGTAAAAAGTGAGGAGTGAGAAATCAGGAATTAGGAATGAGGAATTAGGAATGGGCAAAGCTGACCAGAGTTGTGCCCCAACACCGAGCGAAGCGAGCAAAAGGTCCAGGGGCACGCCCCTGGTCAGGGTCAAGGGGTGAAACCCATTGTGGGGGTCTGGGGGCAAAGCCCCTAGCGGAGCTTGAGGCAGAGCCTCAATAGGCGTAAGCCTACTAAGCGGTGCAGAACAAATCCAAAAAGCACATAGAACCCAAACATCAAATAAAACCAACATCGAAGCATAAACCTGCACCGCTTTTCTATCCCTTAGTACAACGTAAATCCGCAAAGAGCGAAGCGATTTTGCGGCACAGCAAACTCGCCCCGAATAATCCGTAGGGGCGAACATCGTTCGCCCGCATGGTATGCAACCAGTACCATGTAAACAAAATACCCCCAATTACTTAAATCAAAAAAAATTTCAAAATCCCCTTGACAAAACATGAATATATGATATAATAAACATATGAACAGTTATTCATATGATGAATTGAAATGACCCATATCGAATATACTAAAACAATAATAAGAAAAGGAGCGCGAAAATAAATGAGCGAGAATACAGTAAAGCATGAGCATAAGCAGTGCGGAGGAAAGAATATAGAGAAAATGGAGGAAATAGGGAAAACAATGCCCGTTGAGGAGGAGATATATGACGTGGCAGAGCTTTTCAAAGTCCTTGGCGACCAAACAAGAGTGAAAATACTCTTTACCCTTATAAAGGACGAAATGTGCGTGTGCGATATCGCAGAGCTGTTGGAAATGTCACAGTCCGCTATCTCGCATCAGCTCAGAGTGCTGAAACAAGCAAGACTTGTGAAGTATAGACGTGAGGGAAAAACAGTTTATTATTCAGTTTCCGATGAACACGTCGCTATCATACTCAATATGGGTATCGAGCATATCAGCGAGTAAAGAAAGTGATCTGTTTTTTTGTAGTATAGGAGAATGTGAAATGAGTAAAATGACTTTGCTTCTTAAGGAACTCGATTGCCCTCATTGTGCAGAGAAGATAGAATCCCGTGTGGGCGAGCTTGAGGGCGTTATAAGCTCAAACCTCGACTTTATCAATAAGAAACTTACCGTAAAGTTCGAGGGCGATAAAAACGCCCTCTTTACCGAGATAGAAAACGTCGTCCATAAGCTTGAACCTGACGTCAGCGTGAAAGAGCTTGGCGATTGCGCTGAGAAAACTCTCTATTTGAAGCTGGAGGATCTCGATTGCCCTAACTGCGGTGAAAAGATAGCAAACCGTGTGGGTGAGCTTGCAGGCGTTATTTCATCAAACGTTGATTTTATCAGCAAAAAACTTACTGTCAAAACAGACGGCTCTAATCCTGACCTGCGTATCATGATAGAGGATACCGTCCATCAGCTTGAGCCTGACGTTATTGTTAAGGATTATGGCGCTCAGACAGCAGAGGAAGAGCCTGTGAATGACCATAAGGGCGAGATAGTCAAGCTATCTGTGGCTATCGTGTTCTTTATCGCATCAATGCTTTTGGATAAGCTTGGCAGCGGTTCAGTGTGCGAGTATCTCAGTGCAGGCTTTGCAATAGTTGCTTACCTTATCGCAGGCCTTGACGTTGTTATCGCCGCCGTAAGAAACCTTGTTAAAGGCGAGGCTTTTGATGAATCTCTGCTCATGACTATCGCAACAGTGGGCGCATTTGCACTTAAAGACTTCCGTGAGAGTGCAGCCGTTATGCTGTTCTTCCAGGTGGGCGAGCTTTTCCAGACTATCGCAGTAGAGAAGTCAAGAAAATCTATCACAAAGCTTATGGAGCTTAAGCCTGAGTCTGTAACAGTTGTAAGAAACGGCAAAACATACGAGCTTCCTCCTGAGGATATCCTCAAGGACGAGATAATTGCAGTAAAAACAGGCGAGAGAATACCTCTTGACGGTATCGTAACAGAAGGAGAATCAGAGCTTGATACATCAGCACTCACAGGCGAGTTTCTTCCGGTCGAGGTCAAAGCAGGAGACAGCGTTCTAAGTGGCTCAACAAACCTGAGAGGACTTCTCAAAGTTCGGGTCACAAATACCTTCCACGAGTCCGCAGTGTCAAAAATTCTCGATATGGTGCAAAACTCCAGCGAAAGAAAAGCCAAGACCGAAAAGTTCATCACTCGTTTTGCAAGAGTTTATACCCCTGCGGTAGTTATTGCTGCACTTGCACTCGTGTTTATACCAAGCTTCATTCTGGGCTTTGACCAGTTCTCAAAATGGCTCTATAGAGGACTTTTGTTCCTTGTAATATCCTGCCCATGCGCACTTGTTATCTCAGTGCCTCTCTCGTTCTTCGCAGGAATTGGCGGAGCGTCTAAAAAGGGAATACTTATAAAAGGCGCAAAAAATCTCGAAACAATGGCTAAGTGCAAAACTCTCGCAGTTGATAAAACAGGTACTCTCACAAAGGGCAGGTTCACTGTCCTTAGCGTAAACCCACAGGGCGTTTCACAGGATATCCTCCTTGAAGCCGCCGCATATGCAGAAAGTATGTCAACTCACCCTATCGGTATCTCCATAGTGCAGAGATACGGCAAGGAAATAGACGGTGCAAGACTTTCTGATGTTGAAGAGATAGCAGGAAACGGCGTAAGAGCAAAGCTTGACGGCAAGGAGATACTTTGCGGAAAGAAAGCGCTTCTTGAAACAAACGGTATCGCCGCACAAAGCTCAGAAGACTCCGCAACGGCAGTTTATGTTGCCCTTGACGGCAAGTTCATAGGCGAGATACTCTTAGGCGATGAGATAAAAGAAACCTCCGCCACGGCCGTTTCAAGACTTAGAGAGCTTGGGGTCGAAACTGTCCTCCTCACAGGGGATAAGAAAGATACCGCCGAAAAGGTGGCAAAGAAAGTGGGCATAAAAACATTCTTCAGTGAGCTTCTCCCTGAAAATAAGGTTGAAAAGGTCGAACAGCTTATAAAAGACCCCGACCGCAGACTTGTTGCATTTGCAGGGGACGGAATAAATGACGCACCTGTTATCGCAAGAGCCGATATCGGTATCGCAATGGGTGGCTTAGGCTCAGATATCGCCATTGAAGCCGCAGACGTTGTGCTTATGAACGATGATCCGTCAAGCATAGCAGACGCAGTAAAGATATCCCGAAAGACTATGACAATAGTAAGAGAGAATATAATTTTTGCCCTTGGAGTAAAAGCTCTTGTGCTTATATTCGGTGCATTGGGACTTGCAGGAATGTGGCTTGCGGTATTCGCAGACGTTGGCGTAGCCGTAATAGCTATTCTCAACGCCCTAAGAAGCAGCAGAATAAAATAAAAAACTATGTTAATGCAACACCGCACAAAGCCCGCCTGACGGCTTTGTGCGGTGTTGCATTAAAGGCGGACGCTGGAAAAAGCTCCGCTTTTTTTTCTGTCATTGACAATAAGCCTGATATGTACTATAATATTGGTATTGTAAAAATGAACGGAGGTGCAGTCAGGTGGCTAATAAAGACAGACAACAAAACTACAGAAATGATAGTAAGCCTCAGGACTACTATGAACAGGAATATCAGCGACAACTTGACGAGTTCAATCGCATAAGCGGTGCGGGCGGACAGCGTGTTCAGCAAATAGACGAGGGCGTGAACGACTTTGACGATTACTATGACGCTGGCTACCCTGATGATAATACACAGAGTACAGCTCAGCCATATGGGCAGGGAAGCCGTTCATCATCAGATTACGCAGGCTCATACAGAGAAAGCACTCCAAGACGGCAGACACAGAGCAGACAGAGCAAGCAGAGAAGTTCAGGCAAGTCGGCAAAAAGCAACAAGACCTCAGCCCAAAGAAGAAATAATGACCTGCAATTTGGCAAAAACAATAAAAGCCGTAACGGTCAGACGAACAAAAAAGGTAAAAACAAAGTGGAAAATAAAAAAAGACACCCTATAAAAACCTTTTTCAAGGTGCTTATCATCATACTTTTGGTGGTTTTCATATTGGCAAACGTCCTTATATGGCGATACATAGGCATGGTGAACAAGGTGCAAAGAGGTCAGAGAACGAACACAGACGCTTCCATGAACAGCTCTGATGTACGAAATATCCTGCTTATAGGCTCTGATACAAGAAACGCTGACGAGCGTGGCAGAACAGACTCTATGATACTTCTCTCCATTAACAGCACCACAAAAGAGATAACAATGACCTCTTTCATGCGTGATATGTATGTGAATATCAAGGGAATTGACGCTGACGGAAACGATATAGACACATGGTCAAAGCTCAATGCAGCGTATGTTTACGGCGGTGCAGAGCTTCTTATGGATACCATAGAGTATAATTTTGATATTGCCGTTGACGATTATGTTTATATCGACTTTCTGTCATTCGTTGATATCGTTGACGCCGTTGGCGGTATCGAGCTTGACATTTCCGACGAAGAGGCCGAGGGTATGAAGCCCCCAATGGCAGAGCAAAACAAGCTTCTTGGCAATAAAAAGGGTACAGACTATCTTGATAAGGGCGGAAAGAAGCTCCATGTAAACGGCAATCAGGCACTTGCCTATGCAAGACTTAGATATGTTGGCAACGCAGATTTCCAGCGAACAGAACGCCAGAGAACAGTTATCACAAAGATAATCGAAAAGGCGAAAAGCTCAGATCCGCTGACTATAGACAAGTTCGCAAAAGCGTCAATGTCACATCTTACAACCAATATGTCCCAGACGCAGCTTTTTGCTCTTACCTATAAGGCGATATTCTCCATGAATTACGAGATAAAGTCTATGAGAATACCTGATGATGATTCCTATTCATATGGCACATCATCTGACGGTCAATCAATTCTCGAGGTGGATTTTGAAGCCTGCAAAGCACTTCTCAGGAAAGAGATATATAACCAGTAAAAAGAAAAGCTCTGCTTCGGCAGGGCTTTTTTTGTATAGCAAAAAAATATATTAAAAACGCACAAACCATGTAGGGGAGCGGCGCAATTTCTGCTTTGCAGAAATACGACGTCCCGCTTTCGATGCTTTGTTTATGCACGCATTTTCAATATCTGCACATATTCATGCACCAAAAACGGCGTACCCCAAAGTGGGATAACGCCGTTTATATTCTAACTATTGTTCAGGTGTCGGCTCAGGCTCAGGAGCAGGCGGATCAGTTTCCGTGACAGGCTCCGTTACTGTTTCTGTAACAGTTTCCGTGTTCGTTGACACCTCAGTGGTTTCACTTGGCTGTGTCAAAGAAGGAGTAGTTTCAGTTGCTTTTTTCGTTTCTGTTGAAGCCGAAGTCGTTGTGGTGGTCGTTGAAGTTGTGGTCGTGGTGATGTAGCTTGTGGTGGTCGTCGTTGTGGTGGTCTCTTCCTCTGATGAGTCCTCCTCCACAGGTGCGTCACCAAATGCTATAACGCCCCATTTTCCGGACTTCATTACCCATGCCTTGCCGTTGTGAACAGGTCTTGCCTGATCGAACTCGCCTGGCTTTACGATACAGTTGCCGTCTATGTCATAATAACCATATGATGAATTTATGGATACCGGCAGATAATCGTCAGTGAAAAGATAAGGATGAACAGCCATCTCGTCATCTATCACCTTTCCGCAATAGGCACTCATGTCACCGTCGCACTTAAAGTCGATTATAGTTTTGCCGTCAGAACCAACATATCCCCACTTGCCTTCGTCGTTCTCAAAGGCAATGCAGGTAAGTCCTGCGCCTTTGTATGCAGGGGCATAGAAATCAGTGTACTGCATATCAAGTATAAGCTTGTCCTTTTTAGCAAGCCCGTAAAGCGGTTCGCTCACAGGAGAAATGTCATAAAAACCATTGTCAGACTTTTTCACGTCAGCTTCACATACCACAACAGCCTTTTTGCCGGTGTATTCTTCGCCTTGTTCTTCGTCAGCGTCCTTTACATAGATCTTTTCCTCATTGCTGTTCCAGTAATATTTCGGTGAGCTGTCATGATGTTCCGCCGCATAGTATACTACCTGATTTGAGCTGTCGATACTGCAATACTCATACTCATCATTCTTTTCATTTATAATATTGAAAAGCGTGACCTCTCCGCACCAGCAGGTGTAGTAATCGTCATATTTCGCAGGCACTACCATGTTTCCGCTGTAGTCTATAATGCCATACTTGCCGCTCTGTCTGATAACAGAATAGTTGGCATAAGCTGTGTTCTTTTCGTTGTTAGGGTCGACCTGACTTCCGTCAAAAGAAATGATATTATCGGCGTTTATAGTCGGCTCTATGAGCCAGCGATAAGCTTGTTTCTGTTCTGAATTTGAGTCAGCCGTATAGGAATAACCGCCGGGGGCAACGTCGTCATCAGCACCCTTTTCCCAAGGCATGGCACAGCCTGTGAGCATAGCACCTGCAACAACGGCTGTCAGAGCAGAACAAAAAATCTTGTTCATAAGTTTCCTCCTATCATTTTCTGCTTCTTCCTTATCACCCATTATCTGTATTTTTTTATCTTTTCAGGGCAATATCTACACATACGATTATTATATACTATAACCCCTTTTATGTCAATAGCACAACTTACAAACAGCACCGCAAAGCTGCAAGGATTTTCAGCGATTTTAACACGAAAATCCCCGAAAAATCGTCGTTTAAAGCTTAAAAGGGACTGTCGCCCTGCAAGCGTCAGTCCCCCATATCTGCATGATTATTTTATGAGCTTCTCCGTCCAATTATGCGCACACATACATCTGCATACAAAAAAATAAAGGGTCAAAACAAATTGACCCTTTAAATACCTATTAAAGCGATTTTAGACGGATTCGCAACCCCTATTAAAAGAATAAACCTTTCTAATTCTATTATACCACATTATATGTAAATGTCAATAGTAAAGTGTCAGAAATCTTCCTGATTATTCTTCCTCTTCAACCGGCATATTCTCCCAGTTGTGGTAAACTTTCTGAACGTCGTCATCGTCCTCAAGATGCTCGAGAAGCAGACCCATCTTCTTGATAGCGTCCTCGTCCTCGATAGTCGTGTAGTTTGAAGGAACTTTCTCAGCCTCAGCAGAAAGTACCTTGTAACCCATTCCCTCAAGAGCTTCTCTTACAGAAGAAACCTGATTAGGGTCGCATGATATCTCGATAACATCGTCATCAACGTTGAAATCGTCAGCGCCTGCCTCAAAGCAGTCCTCCATTATCTTGTCCTCGTCAGCACCGTTGTTCTCCATAACAACAGTACCAACGTCAGAGAACATGAAAGATACACAGCCTGATGTACCCATGTTTCCGCCGAACTTGTCGAAGAAGTGACGGATATCGCCCGCTGTTCTGTTCTTGTTGTCTGTAAGGCACTCAACGATAACAGCAACACCGCTTGGACCGTAGCCCTCGTATACCATTGACTCGTAGCTGTTCTTGTCACCGTCGCCTGCTGCCTTTTTGATAATTCTATCGATATTGTCGTTAGGCACGTTGTTTGACTTAGCCTTTGCGATAAGATCTCTCAGCTTTGCGTTGCCCGCAGGATCAGCACCGCCCTGCTTAACTACAACAGCGATCTCTCTGCCTATCTTTGTAAATATCTTAGCTCTTGCAGCGTCTGTTGCACCCTTTTTTCTTTTAATGTTTTCCCATTTTGAATGACCTGACATTTGATTCACTCCTTGATGTAATATTATTCATTGATGCTGCCCACAGACCATGCTGCCTCGAACAGTTCACCTATACGTTCCTCACGCCCCGTGAGATATAAAAAACCGAAAAGACATTCCAAACCTGTCGCCATGCGGTATTCCCCCACAGTGGAATGTTTCGGAGCATTTATGCCCTTTGCATTTCTGCCCCTTTTGAAAATATCCATTTCCTGTTCGTTAAGCAGCCCTTCGTCAAGCCACTTGCGAACAGCCTTTGCCTGATATTCCGCACACACCCTCTCAACAGTGAGCTTGTGCAGCTTGTCCGCAGGCATATTAGCTTCAAGGATAAGCTTTTCTCTTACCCTTATCTCGTAAACGCCGTCCCCGATAAAAGCCAGTGCCAGAGGGGAGTATTGCATGGCGTTCATATCAGAAAGCTTTCCCGTGACGCTCCCTCCTATCTGAGATATTCAAACTCAAAGTCGAATATAGAAACAGTGTCGCCCTCTTCGATACCCATTTCTTCCAGCTTGTCGATTATGCCGCTGGTCCTGAGTACGTTCTGGAAATACTGGAGGGAAGAGTAGTCGTCCATATTAGCCGTCCTGAGTATGTCAAGAAGCCAATCTGCTTCCACGAAATAAACGCCGTCCTCCACAGTAACACGGAAGTCTTTCTTTGAGATGAGCTTATCGTCAAGCTCCTCCTGAGTGAGCGGCTGAGCTTCAAACTGCTTAACAGGCGGCAGAACAGAAAGTCGCTCCCATACGCCATACATAAGCTCTTTTGTACCCTTTGTGGTAGCGGCAGAGATCTCATAGAACAGAAGCCCCTGATCCTCAACATAGTTTCTCAGCCTTTCTACCTGCTCAGGGGTTGCCATATCGCTCTTGTTTGCGGCAACTATCTGCGGAGCTTCCGCAAGCTCCATTGAGAAGTTTTCAAGCTCATGATTTATCGCCTTAAAATCCTCGATAGGATCTCTGCCCTCGCTGCCTGAAACGTCGATAACGTGAACGATAAGTCTGCACCTCTCAACGTGTCTGAGAAATTCGTGACCAAGACCGACGCCCTCGCTCGCACCCTCGATAAGACCTGGAATATCTGCCATAACAAAAGATTTTCCCTCTTCTATCTTAACAACGCCAAGCACAGGCGTCAGGGTAGTGAAGTGATAGTTGGCTATCTTTGGCTTTGCCGCTGATACAACAGAGATAAGTGTGGATTTACCCACGTTCGGGAAGCCCACAAGTCCTACATCTGCAATAAGCTTGAGTTCAAGCATTACCTCATATTCGTCACCACGGAAACCCGGCTTTGCAAACTTTGGTATCTGCCTTGTGGAAGTGGCAAAATGAGCGTTTCCACGGCCGCCCTTGCCTCCGTGAGCGATAACAGCAGGCTCATCGGTAGAAAGGTCGGCAAGTATCCTGCCGCTCTTTATCTCTTTAACAACAGTGCCTCTCGGAACTTTCACCACAAGGTCGGGAGCATTCCTGCCTGAGCAGTTTTTGCCGCCGCCGTTCTGTCCCTTTTCGGCAACATATTTTCTCTTATATCTGAAATCTATAAGGTTTGAGATATTGTCGTCAACAACGAAAACAATATCTCCGCCCTTACCGCCGTCACCGCCGTCCGGACCGCCTGCCGCAACGTATTTCTCACGGTGAAATGAAACTGCACCGTCGCCGCCGTCACCGGCTTTTATATAGATCTTCGCCTGATCGACAAACATGATCAAACCTCCTTATAAATGATATTATGCGTAAATTTAGTTGTCATTAATCAACAAAAGACCCCAAGCCTAAGGCTCAGGGTCATATGTTACAAAATTAAGCCTTGGGATAAACCGAAACCTTCTTGCGGTCTCTACCGAGTCTTTCAAATCTTACAACACCGTCGCTTGTTGCGAACAGAGTATCGTCAGAACCCTTTTTAACGTTCTCGCCTGGGTGAATGTGAGTACCTCTCTGACGAACGAGGATGTTACCAGCCAGTACGAACTGACCGTCAGCTCTCTTTACGCCAAGTCTCTTTGACTCAGAATCACGTCCGTTCTTTGTAGAACCCATTCCCTTTTTATGAGCGAAAAACTGCATTGAAATCTTAATCATCTAAATTACACCTCCATAAAATGTAATCCGTCCGATCAGTTATCTCTGACCGTGACTTTGATCCTGCCTGAAAATTCCTCAGCTAGGAAATATAAATGAGTGAGAAGCCCTAAAAGTAGCTTGTCCCCATCCTCTGAGCTGTCATTTTCAAGCCTTAATATTATTTCGTTTTCTTCCACTGCGACATCGGCCTTTATCTTAAAAGCCTCAGTGACAGTGTTAGCCGTCAACATTACAGCAGACGATACGCTTGCACAGCATACGTCCTCGCCATAATCTGCGTAACCTGCGTGACCCGTTATACGAAATCCCACAAGCCTGTCATGCTCATTTCTGAAAAAATCAGCACAGATCATTATGCGTTGATAGCTTCGATCATAACCTTAGTGTAAGGCTGTCTGTGACCGATCTTGGTCTTTTCGCCCTTCTTTGGCTTGTAAGTGAATACAGTCACCTTCTTGGACTTGCCGTTCTTGATGACCTTAGCTGTTACGGAAGCGCCATCAACATATGGAGCGCCAACCTTGATACCGTCGTCAGCGCCAACTACCATTACCTTATCGAAAGTAACAGCGTCCTCAGCGTTTACGTCCAGCTTTTCTACGAAAACCTCATCACCAGGCTTAACCTGATACTGCTTTCCGCCTGTTTCAATTACTGCGTACATTACGAATGCACCTACCTTTAAATAAACTCGCTACGCACGGTGGTCTGCAAATACAAACACTTATGACCGTGAATATGCGGCTTTAATATCATAACATATCCGCCTCCAAAAGTCAAGCACAGCTCTGTTTCTGCTTGAAAATTTACAGAAATTTAACTTTTAAAAACTCCTTTCCTATCCATTGTTGTCCCACTGTAAACATTTCTCCTTAAACCTATTGTAAACCCGCAAAAAATATGCTATAATAAGTGTGTATACATTATATAATATTACGAAAGAGGTCGAAGAACAATGACAAATTCTTATGAAAGCCCGTTTTGTACCAGATATGCAAGCAAGGAAATGCAGTTTATTTTCTCTGCTGACAAGAAGTTTACTACTTGGAGAAAGCTGTGGGTAGCCCTTGCCCGTGCTGAAATGAAGCTTGGTCTTAATGTTACTCAGGAGCAGGTAGACGAGCTTGAAGCTAACATTGATAATATAGATTATGCCGCTGCCGCTGAGCGTGAAAAGCTTGTTCGTCATGACGTTATGTCACACGTTTATGCTTATGGCCTTGTTTGTCCAAAGGCAGCAGGTATCATTCACCTTGGCGCAACTTCATGCTATGTAGGCGATAACACAGACGTTATCATCATGAGAGATGCACTTAAGGTCGTAAAGAGAAAGCTTGTCAAGGTTATCGACCAGCTTGCAAAATTTGCCGATAAGTATAAGGCTATGCCTTGCCTTGCTTATACTCACCTCCAGCCTGCTCAGCTCACAACAGTGGGCAAAAGAGCTACTCTTTGGTGCAACGAGCTTCTTATGGATCTTGAAGATCTGGATTTCAGACTTGCTAACCTCAAGCTCCTCGGTTCAAAGGGTACTACAGGCACTCAGGCTTCATTTATGGAGCTTTTCCACGGTGATACTGATAAGGTAAAAGAGCTTGAAAAAATGATAGCCGAGGAAATGGGCTTTGACGCTGTTGTTCCGGTTTCAGGTCAGACCTATTCAAGAAAAATGGACTATCAGGTATGCTCAGTTCTTGCCGGTATCGCTCAGTCTGCTATGAAGTTTTCAAACGATATAAGAATTTTGCAGTCATTCAAGGAGATCGAAGAGCCGTTCGAGAAAAATCAGATAGGCTCTTCCGCTATGGCATATAAGAGAAATCCAATGAGAGATGAGAGAATAACATCACTTGCAAGATACGTTATCTGCGACGTTCTCAACCCTGCATTCACAGCAGGTACACAGTGGTTTGAGAGAACTCTCGACGACTCTGCAAACAAGAGAATTTCCGTTGCCGAAGCTTTCCTGGGTGTCGACGCTATACTTAATATCATGCTCAATGTTACAGATCCTGACAACGGCTTGGTAGTATATGACAAGATCATCAGAAGAAGAGTCATGGCGGAGCTTCCTTTCATGGCTACCGAGAACATTATGATGGACGCTGTAGAAAAGGGCGGAAACAGACAGGAACTTCACGAAAGAATAAGAGAATATTCAATGGTAGCAGGCGCAAGAGTTAAGAAAGAGGGACTTGACAATAACCTCTGCGAGCTTATCCTCAACGACCCTATGTTCATGATAACAAAGGAAGAAATGGATAAGATAATGAAGCCTGAAAACTTTATCGGCAGATGCCCGCAGCAGGTGGACGAGTTTATCGAAAATTGCGTAAAGCCTGTTGTTGAAGCAAACGGCGTGTCTGACGATGTTGCAGAAATAAACGTATAATATCAAAGGATAAAAAATATTTTTCAGCGGGCTGATAGGTCTTTTCAGATCGTCAAGCCCCTGAATTTTATCTGATAAACACCACACAAAAGAAAGGCGGAAAACACCATGGCAGATTTTTGTACAGGCAAACGCTGTCCAAAATGTGGCGGCAGGAACTGTCAGCTTATAAGCGAAACAGACTACAGAAGCGGCAAATACGGCTTTGGAAAAGGCTGCTGCGGCTATATACTGTTCGGACTGCCAGGGCTTATCTGCGGACTTTGCGGCATGGAAAGCAAGTCAAAAACACGCTCCTATTGGGTCTGTCCTGATTGCGATTATAAGTTTAGAGCATAGCATGAGAATGAGAAAAGACCCATATGCACTGTGGCTTTATCTTATGAAGCTTGGTGCGTCGGCAGGCTGTCACCAACGCCCCGACAGAAGCTTCTTTTTTCACGGCTGGCAGTTTCCGGTGTGCGCAAGATGTACAGGCGTGCTTGCAGGACAGCTTGTAGGCTTTCCGATAGCCATAAAGAAAAACGTATCCACCCTCACGGCCGTACTCTGCTGTGAAACTACCATGCTGGATTGGTCATTGCAGTATTCAGGGGTGAAAAAGTCCACCAATAAACGTCGGCTGGTAACAGGTCTGCTTGGAGGCTTTGGGCTTGCGGTGATTTATGTTAATATCATCAGATTTGTGATAAAAAAGATAAAAAGGAGCGAAAACGTGAGAAACGGTGATAAAAATGGAACTTGAACAATATAAAAGCAGTGCCTTTGAAATATTCGACAGACTTCTCAGAGCAATGAGAAGCCCCGAGGGCTATGTCCACCCGCAATCCCTTTTGTGCTGTATAGGCTCTCTTGCAGGCTATTCCTGTCAGCAGGACGTGAGAAAGCTTTTCATGACAGAGGGTGTGAAAGAAGAGGACGTTTTCACAGTGTTCACTGATAAGTCGGGCAGAAAGTATTTCTACGGTGATATCATTGACGAAAAGCTTGTGGGCAATAACTACTCAGCGTGGTCTTTTACCGCAGGAGTGCTTCAAAAATATAACGAGCCTTTTACGGACGTTGGGGAAATGCTCCGCTACACTGCGGCAAACGCAGGGGGCGCAAGCTTTGGCAAAATAAGAAATTGTACCACAGGCGAAACTGTCCAAAGCTATATAAAGCTTCTTTGGCAACCGCTTCTGCCTATAGCGCAGAAGTCAGCAGGCAGGGGAGAGCTTCACATAGTTTTCGGACTTTGCATACAAAAAGCCATGATGACCTGCAAAAGCGCAGTTTCGCTTTCAGAATGTGCAAGGATAGTAATGGAGAGTGCTCTTACGGGGGCAAGGGTGGACTTCAAGGACTTGTAAGGTAAACAAAATAAAAAAATAGGGAGAAACTTAATATGAAAAATAGCAGAAAAACAGCCGTATTGTTGGCGGCATTGCTGTCAGTGTCACTTTGCGCCTGCGGACCTGTTGAAGAAGCCGCAGACAGCGTTTCAGAAACGAAAGATACTACTACTGCGGAAGCGGTGTCAGATACGCCCGACAGTGTGGAGGAAAGTTCGCAGACGGATGACAGTTCGCAGGTGGAAATAATTCGTGACCCTGAGCTTGTTTGTGACCTTAGCGAAATACCATATACAGCCAAATGCACCGTGGAGGGCAATTTTGGTGCAGGAGCAAAGCTTTCTGATTATTATGGTATAAACGCAATGATAAATTCTGACGAGCCGCTCCTTAGTATACCTGTCAAGTATACTGACGCTGATTTCGGGGGTGGGGTCATTCGTTTTGAGTTTAGCGACAAAATAAGCGACGAGCAGAAAGCCAGTGCAGTTATAATGCAGTTTGACGAGGATAGCACGTTCACGAAACTTGAAAGTTTCGTTGACGAAAATGGCATTTCTGCGAATATCACCACGGGTGGCGTTTACATGGTCATAGACAGCTATGTTTATGATATGCTTAACGGAGGGTCGGTGGATACAGACCGTTATGATATTGAAAACGGTTTGACCATAGAACTTTCGGATTTTTCTGCCGCTTTAGAGTTGCCTGAGATAGGTGGATTTTCTGCCGCAAAGTTGGAAAAGCATGAGATAACTACAGATGATTTTGACGGCACGAGAGATGTGAAGATTGTCTATGCAAATCTTATTGACGGCAAAGTGGACGAAAAATATGACGGGTTAAATCTGTCATTGTCTTATTATCAGCGGCTTGACAAGACCACGGTCGATGATATGCTAGATATGTATGCAAAGTCGGCTGATATCAGCTCTGATGATAATGTTTGGCTTGATTATCGGGGACTTGACCTTGGCAATGGCAAGCGTGGCTGTGTTATTGCGGCTCTGGGTGAGGATCAAAGTGTGAGCGTTCAGGGTATATACGAGTTTTCTGACAGCGAATATATACAATATAATGTGGTGATACCACTAAAGTATGTTTCAATGGGAGAAGATATTTTCGATTCAGCTATGAGTTTTCGCTATGCAGAATAAACGCATTTATAATGTTTGGGCGGTCTGAGGGGACTGCTGTTTTAAACGCTTTTTGAAAAGCTTTTTATATTGGTAAAAATTTTGCGGTCATCACCGCATTGAAAGGATTTGATTTGATTGAAGATCGAAACACAATGTTTACACGAGGGCTATACGCCTAAAAACGGAGAGCCGAGAGTAGTGCCTATCGTACAAAGTACAACTTATGTCTATGACTCGTCAAGAGAGATAGCCGAGGTCTTTGACGACCCTACCAAGAGCCTTATCTACTCACGCTTTGAAAACCCTACCACAGACGCAGTTGAGAAGAAGATAGCCGCTCTCGAGGGCGGTGCAGCCGCAATGTGTACATCAAGCGGACAGGCTGCCACACTTTGCTCTATCCTGAACATCTGTCAGGCAGGGGACAGCTTTATAGCTTCCACTTCTATCTATGGCGGCACCATAAACCTTTTCAGCATAACAATGAAAAGACTTGGCATAGAGTGTATCTATGTTGACCCAGACGCTACAGATGATGAGATACAGGCGGCATTCAAGGATAATACAAAGCTTGTTTTCGGTGAAACTATCGCAAACCCTGCGCTGACAGTTTTCGATATCGAGCGTTTTGCAAATATCGCCCATAAGAATGGCGTTCCTCTTATCGTTGATAATACTTTCGCTACTCCATACCTTTGCAGACCTATCGAGTGGGGCGCAGATATCGTTATCCATTCTACATCAAAGTACATGGACGGTCACGCTGTTCAGGTCGGCGGCGTTATCGTTGACAGCGGCAAGTTCGATTGGACGGGCGGAAAGTTCCCTTGCATGACCGAGCCTGACGAAAGCTATCACGGCACTATCTACACTGAAAAATATTCATTCGCACCTTATATCGTAAAAGCAAGAATGCAGCTCATGAGAGATTTCGGCTGCTATCCTGCCGCAAATTCCTCGTTCCTGCTCAATCTGGGACTTGAAACTCTCCCTGTAAGAATGAAACAGTACTGCGAGAACGCTATAACGGTGGCAAAGTTCCTTGAGAACAGTGACAAGGTAGAGTCCGTTGCATATCCTGGACTTGAAAGCGATAAGTATCATAAGCTTGCTGAAAAGTATCTCCCTCTTGGCACAGCAGGCGTTATCTCGTTCGTTATCAAGGGCGGAAGAGATACAGCGGCAAAGTTCATGGACAGCCTTAAGCTTGCTTCCAACGAAGTTCACGTTGCCGATATCCGTACTTGTATCCTCCACCCGGCATCCGCAACACACAGACAGCTTTCAGACGAACAGCTCGTTGCCGCAGGCATAAACGGCGGAATGATAAGACTTTCCGTAGGTCTTGAAAATGTCGAGGATATCATAGACGATCTGAAGCAGGGCTTTGCGGCTATCTAAAATCCACCGAAAGGAGAACAGCTTATGGCTTTGGAAAACAAACTTGGTATAACCGACTCTGCGACCCTTGCCAGAACAGAAGAAAAGCTAAGCAAGGAAAAGGCTGTTAAGCTGTTTGAACATGGCATTTTGGATAAGCAGAAAGCAGGCAGTTTTCAGGCTCTCGCAGAGATACACAAATATCTTTTTGAGGATATCTATGATTTCGCAGGGAAAATAAGAACTGTGAATATTGCCAAAGGCGGTTTTCGATTTGCCCCTGTTATGTATCTTGAAAGCTCCCTTGAAAATATCGAAAAAATGCCACAAAGCGACTTTGACGCTATAGTTGAAAAGTATGTTGAAATGAATATCGCCCACCCGTTCAGAGAGGGCAATGGCAGGTCAATGCGCATATGGTTGGATATGATGTTCAGAAAAGAGCTTTCTATGGCGGTAGATTGGAGCAGGATAGACAAGGAGGATTATCTCCTTGCCATGGAACGAAGCCCCATTCGTGATATCGAAATAAAGCACCTGCTTAAAAACGCCCTCACAGCGGATATAAATGACCGAGAGCTGTTTATGAAGGGCATAGACCAAAGCTATTATTACGAGGGCTATAACAGCTACAGCATTGATGACCTGAGATAAAAAATCAAGGACGGATATTTCCTGCGAAATACCCGTCCTTTTTATATGCCTATCCATTCTCAGGGAGCGTAACAATAAAATTTGTACCCTTTCCGTATTGTGATTCTACACGGATATTGCCGTTGCACAGCTCCACGATACGCTTAACAAGGGGCAAACCAAGTCCGTTTCCCTCTGAAGCGTGCGCCCTGTCCCCTTGATAAAAACGCTCAAAAATGTGTGATATGGTCTGCTGATCCATTCCGATGCCACGGTCAGTTATCTCAGCCGTTATCACATCACCCTCTTTAAAAAGCTTTATTCTGATAGAGCTTCCCTCTGGGGAGAATTTTATGGCGTTGCCTATTATGTTCACCCACACCTGCGAGAGCATTTCCGCATTGGTGGTGTATTGTATCTCCTGCATATCAATGTCAAAGCTTATGTCCTTAGCCGTCCATTGCTTTTCCAGAAGAAGTATGCAGTTTCTTATCTGCTCGTCAAGGGAAAAGCTTGTCTTGTCAGTGATTATCTGCTGATTTTCAAGCTTTGAAAGCATAAGAATGTTCGATGAAAGATTGGTCAAACGCTTTGATTCGCTGATGATAATGTCAATGTATTCCTGCTTTTTCTCTTCTGACAGATTTTCTTTTTTTAGCTGTTTCGCAAAGCCCTGGATAGAAACGATAGGCGTTTTGAACTCGTGGGAGAAGCTGTTGATAAAATTCTCCCTGAACATCTCGATGCCTCCAAGCTCCTGCGCCATTTTGTTGTAGCTTTCTATAAGCTCGTCTATCTCGCCGTTAAAGCCTGTTACCTCTAACCTTTGAGAGAAATCTCCCTTTTCTACCCTGTGCATTGCCTTTTTTACCTCACGCACAGGCCCTACTATCTTGCTTGCTACAGCGGCAGAAATGCAAGTGCCGATTATTACAGATACCACAAGTCCCACGATCAGAAAAACAAAAGGCATTTGTAAAGGGGATAGAAAATGCAGGCATCTTTTTATGCCTATCATTATAAATCCCGTAAGAAGCCCTGCCCATATCATTATCATAAATACCGCCGAAACTATGCTGGCATTCATGGTGTAATTTCGCCTGCGCTCTGAGCGAAGAGCAGAGATAAGATGTTTTTTCATGAGCCTATCCTTTCAGCTTGACCGCCTTGTAGCCAAGCCCTCTCACTGTCATTATCTCAAAATCGTGGTTATTCTTCAAATGCTCTCTTATGCGGTTTATGTGTACGTCCACAGTGCGCTCGTCAGTGTCAGAGGTCATATCCCAAAGCTCGTCCATAAGCTGACGTCGGGTGAATATCTTGTCGGGATAGGAAAGAAGCTTGTAAAGAAGCATGAACTCTTTCGGCGGAAGCTCTCTTATGCCCTCAGGGGTCTTGATAGTCAGTGCGTCATAGTCGAGAGTGGTGTCGCCCACAGTTATCTTGTGGTCGCTCACTATCTGCGAACGTCGCAAAAGTGCCTGAATACGCAGAAGCATTTCCTCCTCGTCCACAGGCTTCACCATGTAATCGTCCGTACCTTTTATAAAGCCCTGCTTTTTGTCAAAAGCCGTTTCCTTGGCCGTCACCATTAGTATAGGCGTCTGAAACTCTGCCTTGCGGATAGTTTCGCAAAGCTCCAATCCGTCCATGCGAGGCATCATAACGTCCATTATAATAAGGTCAACGTGTTTTTCGTCCATTATTTCGAGAGCCTCTATACCGTCACGAGCCTCGATAGGTGTGTAGCCGTTGTCGCTAAGCACATCACAGGTCAGTTTGCGAGTGTTAGTATCGTCCTCCACCACAAGTATGTGAAACATTTTTTACCCCTCCGTTCACTTTGCTTTTTTTATTATATCACTGTTTTATTAACGTGATATTAACGATGTCAAGACACATTTAGTTCAAAATTCCATGTTGATCCTGCACAATTTCAGGGGTATTGCCTTGTGCAAACAAATGATTTATATTTTAATTTGGCAACATTTCTGTAATTGTTGCATTTTTTATGCAACAAAAGTGGTGCTTTTCGGGGATAAGTATAGGGGTATTATCCCAAATTGAATATCCTGCAAGGTAGCAGTGTATGAGGAAACATTTTGTCAACGTGAGTTAGGTGAACACGATGAGAGGTTCTGATCGCACAGAAAAGCACTTCCTGCACCTTGTTTGAAGCTTGAAAACTGAATAAAAATCGTACAAAACCACAAAATTACGGCAACAAATCTGTAGGGGCGAACAGCGTTCGCCCGTCGAAGAAACAAGTCCACGATTACAACCAGTGTAGGACAGAACAAAAAAACTATCCTATCACGCTTGTAGGGGCTGGCGCCCTCGACAGCCCGCTCGAAGTGACGAGGTTTGAATTTACCATAAAGTCATGCAGATGTATAAAGACGTGCGAGGGGGTCGGGACGTCGGATTTTTGTGAGCTTGCGAACAGAAATTTCGCCAAGCCCCTACAATTCTGAAATTATAACAAATTCTGAACACGAACGAACGCTGTTCCCCCCTACATATATTCGGGATAGTTTATTCCTCCGCAAAATCGCTCCGCTCTTTGCGTATCTACATTGCGCTTAGGGCTAGAAAGGCGGTGCAGATTTAATTCTCCGATATCACTTTCATCTGATATCCTATTTCTATCTGCTTTTGATACTACAATCTGCACCTTGTCGGCTAGCGCCGAATGAGGCTCTGCCTCAAACTCCGCTAGGGGCTTTGCCCCTAGACCCCACAAGCCCTCTAGCGCCGGGCTTGAGCGTGCGCTTTATCTCTCGCTTCGCTCGGTACTTTATTTTTACTTTATGCTTGCAATTAACTTTGGTCTGCTATGCCCATTCCTCATTCCTCATTCCCCATTCCTAATTCCTCACTCCTCACTCCTCACTTAAATCCCCCCTCCGACAATTTTTACACCCAAAACTGTGTTATGTTTAAACTGAGTTTATAAAACCCTATTATAATATCTTTACAATAACAAAAATAGGAGAAAATATATGCTTAGTTTAAAGGACATAAAAAAAGATTATGTCGTTGGTGATTCCACCGTTTCTGCCCTTAAAGGCGTTAGCATTGATTTTCGTGAGAATGAGTTCGTTTCTATCCTTGGCCCGTCAGGCTGCGGTAAAACCACTCTTTTGAACATTATCGGCGGCCTTGACAGATATACCAGCGGTGACCTTAACATTAACGGCAAATCTACCAAGGATTTCAAGGATCGCGACTGGGATTCCTACAGAAACCATTCCATAGGCTTCGTGTTCCAGAGCTATAACCTTATACCGCACCAGACAGTGCTTTCAAACGTTGAGCTTGCTTTGACCCTCTCAGGTGTTTCAAAGTCAGAAAGACGTGAAAGAGCCGTCAAGGCTCTCGAGCAGGTGGGTCTTGGCGACCAGCTCCACAAAAAGCCTAATCAGATGTCAGGCGGTCAGATGCAGAGAGTTGCCATTGCAAGAGCACTTGTGAATGAGCCTGACATTCTGCTTGCAGACGAGCCTACAGGTGCGCTTGATACTGAAACAAGCGTGCAGATAATGGAGCTTTTGAAGAGCATTTCAAAGGACAAGCTTATTATAATGGTAACTCACAACCCTGAGCTTGCAATGAAATATTCTTCAAGAATAATCAAACTTCTTGACGGAAAGGTCATAGATGATTCCGACCCTCTTGACAAGAATGTTGTTGAGCCTATCAAAAAGCCTGAAAAAGAGCCTACTAAGGCTGACAAAAAGGCGATGAAGAAAGAGCGCAAAAAGCTTAAAACTTCCATGAGCTTCCTCACCGCGCTGTCTTTGAGCCGAAATAATCTTATGACAAAGAAGGCAAGAACGCTTCTTACCTCTTTTGCAGGCTCTATCGGTATAATCGGTATCGCACTTATTCTTTCTATCTCAAACGGTGTTCAGCTTTATATAGATCAGGTGCAGTCTGATACACTTTCAAGCTATCCGCTTCAGATAACAAAGACCACCGCAAGTATAGGCGAGATAATGAACACCATGGCGAAAAACCATGAGGATTCAGCAAACCACGATAAAGACAAGGTCTATTCTCAGAATGCCATGGGCGAGATGATAAACACTCTCATGGAAGAAACAAAGGTCAACAATCTGGAGAAGTTCAAGAAATATCTTGACGATAACAGCGACCTGAAAGATCTTACAAGCGACGTTCAGTACACATACGCCACTACACTTAACGTTTTTACGGAGAGCGACAGCGGTGTAATGCAGGTCAATCCGTCAACGCTTCTTGAAGATATGGGATATATGTCCTCAACTCAGATGGAAGCAATGTCCATGAGTGGCTCAATGGGTGGCATGATGGGCATGGGTACTGACGTATGGAGCGAAATGATAGACAATGAGGAGCTTATCGACAAGCAGTATGACGTTATCGCAGGACGTTTGCCTGAAAAGTATAACGAAGTTGTGCTTGTAGTTGATAAGAACAACGAGATAAACGACTATGTGCTTTATTCTCTCGGACTTCTCGACCCAAGCTCACTTAACGGCATAGTAAGACGTGCCATGGCAGGAGAGGATATATCCGTTGACAGCGAACAGCACGTTTACACCTATGATGAGCTTCTTGACCTGAAATTCAAGGTCGTTCCTACACCTGATTTCTATAAGAAAAAAGACGGTGTGTGGGAAGATATGACAGGCGATGAGAGCTACATGAAAAAGGCTGTTGCAAACGGCACCGAAATAAGCGTAGTTGGTATCCTGCGACCTGACGAGGACGCTTCCTCTGCTTCCATAAGCGGTGCCATAGGCTATCGTCATGACCTTATGACATATCTTATCGACGAAGTAGATAACAGTGAGATAGTAAAAGAGCAGAAAGCAAACCCTGACATAGATGTTTTCACAGGACTTAAGTTCAAAACGGACGAGGCTTCAGCAGGTGCAGACAGCAGTTCAGAAACCGTTTCCGACAGCACAGCCGATACAGAAAGCATGGCTGACAAAACAGCAGACAGCTCCGACGCAGATAAGAAGGCTGGTTTGGTTGCAGGCGACAGCTCTATGGAAATTCCTGAGGGAATGACCGAGGAGCAGTATAAGGCTCTTATGGAGCAGAGCGGTGCTTCCGATACAGGCGAGCTTGCAGATATGGGCATGAATGCCATGGGTTCAATGGATATGTCAGCAATTCAGGGCGGTGATATGTCATCGCTTACTGAAACTCAGAAGAAGTATATAGCTTCACTTTCTGACGAGCAAATGGAGCTTATGAAGCAAATGCTCAAAGAACAGTCCGACACAAATGCGGATCAGCTTGCAAACAGCGGAAAATATTCCACTTCAAACTATGACAACAACATGAAAACTCTTGGCTATTCAGTTGTTGAAGACCCTGACAGCATAAATATCTATCCTGTGGACTTTGCTTCAAAGGAAAAGATAATAGATATTATCGACGATTACAACGACAGTGTCGGCGAAGAGGACAAGATAGAATACACTGACTATGTGGGTCTTATGATGAGTTCTATCACCTCTATCATAAACGCTATCAGCTACGTTCTTATCGCATTTGTTGCAATTTCACTTGTGGTATCATCTATCATGATAGGCATTATAACCTACATCTCAGTTTTGGAAAGAACAAAGGAGATAGGTATTCTGAGAAGTATAGGTGCTTCAAAGAGGGATATATCAAGAGTGTTCAATGCCGAAACAGTTATCGTGGGATTTGTGGCAGGTGCATTGGGAATAATTATCTCCTATCTGCTCACAATACCGATAAACATGATAATCGCACATCTTACAGACGTGCCGATAAGAGCTTCAATACCTGTCAGTGCGGCAGTTATACTCATTGCAATAAGCGTTTGCCTGACGCTTATCGCAGGTCTGTTCCCATCAAGAGTGGCGGCAAAGAAAGACCCTGTTATCGCACTGAGAACAGAATAGTTTATTTTATACCCCAAGGAGGTAATCACTATGAAAAAGCTTACAGCAGAAAAAATTGACAACATCATGGGCGCAATGAGTTGTATCGTAACAGGTTTTTGTCTTATGGCTCTCATTATGATGGGACATTGCTGATTTTCTGACATTTCCATAACAAATTCCTATATAAGCTGCTGCCCGTCATACCATTTTGGTTGGCGGGCAGCAGTTTTCTTGTGAATTGGTGTGGTATGGCTTAGAATATTCTATAAACCGTCACAAATTTTACACAATAATAGGTTATTATATAAGCAAAGAATATGAATTAAGGTAGCAACACACAAGATTTGTATGCAAGCAGATTGCGTGCAAAGCCGACAGGCGTTCCTTGTACGGTGCTGCCTGAATATGGAGGAATACTTATGGCAAAGATACTTGTTGTTGATGATGAGATAAAGATAAGAGAGATAATAAAGGAATATGCTGAGTTCGAGGGTTATGAGGTAGCTCAGGCTGAGGACGGTATGCAGGCTGTGGAAATGGTGAAAAATCAGGATTTCGATATCATCATAATGGACGTTATGATGCCTAAGCTTGACGGCTATTCAGCTTGCAAGGAGATAAGAAAAATAAAGCAGATACCTGTTATAATGCTTTCCGCAAGGGGCGAGGAGTATGACAAGCTTTTCGGCTTTGAGATAGGCGTTGACGATTATGTAGTAAAGCCGTTCTCGCCAAAGGAGCTTATGGCAAGGATAAGGGCGGTGCTTAACCGTGCGTCAGCTTCTCAGCGCACTGAGGACGTTATAAGATACGAGGGATTAGAGATAAACTTTACAGCCCGTGAGGTAAAGATAGACGGGAAGAAGGTTTCCATGACTCCGAAAGAGTATGACCTGCTTTTCTATCTGGTGAAGAACATGAACATTGCGCTTTCAAGAGAGAAGCTTCTTGAAGAGGTATGGGGCTTTGATTTTTACGGTGACGACAGAACTGTGGACACTCACATAAAAATGCTGAGAAACAGCCTTGGAAAATACCGCAATCTTATTGTTACTCTGAGAGGAATGGGATATAAGTTTGAAAAGATCCAGTAAGCTTGCAGAAGTCAAGGAAAAAGTCAGCAATAAGACAGCGGAGATAAAGGCTAAAAGAAGTCTGCGGTCATATGTGTGGATGTATTTTATCTTCTTCACGGCTTTTATTCTTATTCTTATTTGGCTTTTTCAGTATTTTTTCTTGGAAAGATATTATCAGTCGGCGAAGATAAGAGATATTACAGACGCTGCAAATCAGATAATCCAAGCATATGGCACTGACCAGCAGGAGGTAACGAACCGCTCGCTGGCTTTTGACAACAGCCTTTGCATCGTTATAACGGACGAAATGGGCAATCCTCTTGTGATGGAAAACAACATGGGAGCATATTCTCATCTTAACAAAGTCATAAACAAGGGCTATGGCATCGGACTTTTCAAGATGATATCTAAGCTAAAGCAGTCGGACGATAACTATATCACAAAAATTGCTCAGAATGAGAATTTCAAGAGCAAGGAGATATTTTACTGCACGTCTATCTACACTGATGATTCGGATAAGCAGGCGTATCTTTTTATTGAAAGCTCAATAGAGCCGATAGATTCCACTGTAAGCATTATAAGAGAACAGCTCATTTATATCACTATCATACTTTTTGAGCTTGCTTTTATTGTAACTATGTATATCTCAAAGCGACTTTCAAAGCCAATCGTTGACATTACGAACACGGCGAAGAAATTCGGTGAAGGGGATTATACGGTGGAGTTCAATGGTCATGGCTATTGTGAGATAGAGGAGCTTTCCACGGTGCTTAACAGTGCCAAGGATGAGATACAAAAGGTATCGGAGCTTAGGAAAGACCTTATTGCGAACATATCTCACGACCTGAGAACACCGCTCACTATGGTAAAGGCTTATGCGGAAATGATAAGGGACTTGTCGGGGGATAATCCTGTGAAGAGGCAGGAGCATATCCAAGTTATTATCGACGAGGCTGACAGGCTTTCAAGTCTGGTAAACAATCTGCTGGAGCTTTCAAAGCTGGAGTCGGGCAATGCGGAGCTTAAACTCACGGACTTCTCTATAGTTGACAAACTCAATGACTGCATGACTCGATATCAGATACTCATAGAGCAAAATGGTTATGATATCAAGTATATCCCAGACGAGGACAGGGTGATAACAGCGGATATTGCAAAGCTGGATCAGGTCATTTACAACTTTATAAACAACGCTATAAACTACACAGGTGACAACAAGGTCATTCGTATCAAGCAGATAAACAAGGCTGATGTGGTGCGTATTGAAGTAACAGACAACGGAAAGGGCATTTCAAAGGAACTTCTGCCGAAGATATTTGACAGATACTACCGTGACGCAAAGGTAAAGCGTGACGTGGTAGGCACAGGACTTGGACTTTCCATTTGTCAGGAGATACTGAAAGCCCACGGCTTTGCATACGGCGTTCAATCGGAGGAGGGCAAAGGTTCGACCTTCTGGTTTGAAGCAAAGATCGCAAAGCAGGAGAGCAAGACTGTTCAGAAAATGGAGAGCAGGCTTTCGCTCAGCGGGCTGGAGGAGAAATAGGGTAAAATTTAAGAGTGCATTATCTGATGAGGTGGTAATGCACTCTTTTTTTGTTTGTGCTGTCGCAAAATCGCTTCGCTCGGTGTTGGCAACTCTACTTTGTACGGCTGTATCATTCCTAACTCCTAACTCCTAACTCCTCACTTAAACTTCCCCTTGCAATCCCACACAAAAAGTAGTATAATAGTCTCTGACATCAAAGACAGGAAGTAATTAAATGAGTAAAACCCAAACGCAGACCTTAGATTACGGCAAAGGCAGCACTTTCAAAATACTGCTCAAACTCGCTCCCCCCGTAATGCTCGCACAGCTTATCCAAGCCCTTTACAATATCGTTGACAGCTTTTTTATCGGCAGATACTCGGAAGCAGGTCTGACAGCCCTTTCTATTATCTACCCTATCCAGCTTCTTATGATAGCTTTCGGCGTGGGAACAGGCGTTGGCATCAACACACTCATGGCTCACTACATGGGCATTGGCAGAAAACACAAGTCAGATGAATGTGCAGGCACAGCCACCGCTCTGGGCATTTCAATGTGGATAATTTTTGCCGCTGTCTGCTTTTTCATCATGCCAGCCTACGCCCGAATGTCCACCACCTCACCCGAGGTCATAAAGCTCGTCACCTCTTATGGCAGGATAGTCTGCACTTTCAGTATCGGTCTTTTCTGCGAAAGCGTATGGACAAAAGTTTTCCAAGCCGAGGGTAATATGCGCACGCCTATGATAGCGCAGATAGTGGGTGCAATAGTGAACATAATCCTTGACCCTATTCTCATATGGGGCGTGGGCTTTGTTCCAAAGCTTGGCATTTCAGGTGCGGCTATCGCCACTGTTATCGGACAGACCGCCGCAGCGGCTATTGTAATGCCAAAGGGCTTCCGCCACACCCCGAAGCTTTGGAAATACCCTTCTTATTTGAAAAAGATATATCATCTAGGTTTTCCAAATATCCTTATGCAGTCCGCCTATACGTTCTATATTTTCGGACTAAACATGATACTTAAAACTTTCTCCGATCAAGCCGTTACCGCTTTGGGGCTTTATTACAAATGGCAGGCGTTTTTCTTTATCCCACTGGGCGCAATGCAGATTTGCATCGTTCCTATCGTAAGCTACAATTACGCCGCAGGGAACTCAGAGCGTTGCAGTAAGACCTTGAAAAACTCCGTATTTATGGGCATGGCGCTTATGGCGTTCGGAACGCTTTGTTTTGAGCTTATCCCTTCGCAAATGCTCAGTGTGTTCTCACACGACCCTAAGGTCATCGCTATCGGAACAGTGGGATTCCGCTTTATCGGTCTGAGCTTTCTGCCTATGACTACCTCGCTTATCTTTCCGGTTTTCTTTCAGGCGATAGGCTATTCACTGAGAAGCTCAGCACTCACCATACTGCGGACCTTGGTGCTTTTTGTGCCGCTGGGCTGGCTGTATTCGCGCATAGGGCTTGACTATTTCTGGGCGACTTTCCCCACCACTGAAGTCATCACTACCCTTGTGGGCATTATTTTCTACCGCTCATTCAAAAAGACTTATGCTAAACGTGGGCATTGATATGAAAACGTGTATTGCCGATATTGGCATTACACGTTTTTTTCTGTATAGTTGTAAGGCAATAAAATGCCGTGGCTTGAAATGTCCGCCACGGCGAAACAAAGATTGGTTTATAAACAATGCTTGTTGAGCGAATACAAAAAAATAGCGCCGCACAAAAGTACGGCGTGATATGGGTGCAGGGGCAAGCCCCTGCTGGTGGAGGTGAGGAGAATCGAACTCCTGTCCGAAAGCCTATCCCCACGAACTTCTACGAGTGTATTCTGTTATTGCGGAAAACTCCCGTTCCCTTGCACAAAGGCAAACAGACACGCCTGTGTGTTTGGTAGGCTGTGATACATCACAAGGCTACAGCCGTCGCTTTGTAACGTTCACCACTGATCGACGCCTTTACCAAAGCCGTGGTACTCTAAGGCAAGACGAGCGCTGACTTAAGCAGCAGCTAATTCAAAATTATCGTTGTCGTCTAATTTTAAAACGTACGCCGTTTAAAGAGTGTGCGCTCCTCTACTCGCTTATCGTGCTTCAAAACCCCCGTCGAAACCTTTACACCCCCATGTTAGTTTCGCTCTTTCATGGCACGCTCTATGTCACGCTGTGCGGCTTTCTTTGCCATGTCGTCACGCTTGTCATAAAGCTTTTTACCTTTGCAAAGCCCAAGTGCAAGCTTGACTCTGCTGCCTTTGAAATAAAGCGACATCGGGATAAGCGTAAGACCCTCCTGCTGTACCTTTCCGAACAGCCGCAGTATCTCACGTTTGTGGAGCAGCAGCTTTCTCTCTCGGCGTGGATCACGGTTGAAAATATTGCCGTGTTCATAAGGGGATATGTGCATACCCTTGACCCACATCTCTCCGTCCTCGATAGAACACCAGCTGTCTTTCAGATTGACGCCGCCATTCCTTATAGACTTGACCTCTGTTCCCACAAGCTCGATACCGCACTCTATCTGCTCCAGCACGAAATAATCGTGACGTGCCTTTCGGTTGTCGGCTATCTGCTTTGTGCCTTTTTTGTCTATCGCCATACTGCTCACCTCCCGTGGAATATTATTATAACACCATTTCATGCCTTTGTCAACAGGCAAAGAGTTCAAAAAATTGTACAAATGGTCGTAATGTTTAGATTTTTACACATCTCTGTGTGTGCTTATGTGCAAATTCGAGTATTGAAATAGCTTTGATGGTGTGATATAATATTAGGTGTGAGAAATAGTTAGTTGAAAGATGAGAGAAGATCCGGTATGAAAAATAAGAAAATAGATATGTTAAACGGTCCGCTTGTGGGCAAGATCGTTATTTTTGCACTGCCCCTTGCATTGTCAAGTATTTTGCAGCAGCTTTTTAACTCCGCTGACCTTGCGGTGGTGGGCAGATTTGACAGCGACAAAGCCATGGCGGCGGTTGGAAGCAATTCTTCATTGGTGAACCTTATTGTAAGCCTTTTTCTGGGGCTTTCTGTCGGTGCAAACGTTGTGGTGGCCAGGCTTATAGGTCAGGGGAGAAAAGATAAGGCAAACGAGGCTGTACATACGGTGGTGCTTTTGGCGGTCATAAGCGGATTTATCATACTGGGTGTAGGCGAGATACTTGCGCCCATACTCCTTGGCATGATGAATGTGCCTGACGATGTTTTAAAGCTTGCAACGCTGTATCTCAGGATATTCTTCTTTGCAATGCCTTTTATCGAGATATATGACTTTGGTTCGGCGGTGCTTAGGAGCAAGGGCGACAGTACCCGACCTCTTTACGCTCTTATCACCGCAGGCGTTATAAATGTTATTCTGAACCTTGTGTTCGTGATCGTGTTCAAAATGGGTGTGGCAGGCGTTGCAACGGCAACTGTTATATCAAACTTTTTCAGTGCCTGCATGATACTTTACTTTCTTACCCACGAGGAGGAGATGCTAAGACTTGATGTCAGAAAGCTCAGGATACGCTGGGAATATCTCCTTGGCATCATAAAGATAGGCTTGCCCGCAGGTTTGCAGAGCATGGTTTTCTCATTGTCAAACGTTGTGATACAGGCGGCGATAAACAGCTTCGGTTCAGACGGTATCGCCGGAAGCACAGCGGAACAGAATTTTGAGTTCATGGCATATTTTGTGATAAACGCTTTCGCTCAGACTGCGACCACCTTTACAAGTCAGAATTTTGCGGCTCAGGATAAGGAACGCTGTAAAAAGATATACAGGCTTTGCACCTTTATCGGGCTTGCAAGCTGTCTTGGGCTGAGTATGATATTCCTTATTGGCAGACATCTTTTTATACAGATCTTCTCAACGGACGAGAACGTTATACACTACGCAATGATAAGAATGTGGTCAGTTTGCCTGCTGGAGCTTCTTACGGGCGTTTACGAAATATCGGGCGGCTGTCTTAGGGGAATGGGTCACTCTATGACGCCTGCGGTCATAACTGTGCTTGGCACCTGTGTGTTTAGACTTGTGTGGGTGAACACGATTTATGCGGCTCACAGAAGCTATCTTATGCTCATGATAGTTTACCCTGTTTCCTGGGTGATAACAGGCACTGCGGTAACAGTGGCTTACTTTATCATACGGCGCAGAGAGTTTGCACAGATAGGTAAACGCAGGGCGGATATTATTTGATAGACAGGCGACAATTCAGATAGACGTGGGAAGGGGCAAACGCTGTTCACCTCTATAGAAAAAGATAAATCTGCACTCTGAAAGCTTTGGGATTTTCGGGGTGCAGATTTTTTTGAAAAAAGTCGCAACTGTCCAAAAAAAGTTACCACAAAAGGTTTTTAGTGTGATATAATACAAACATCAGGAACGAATCAAGGCAATACCGCACAAGGCACGCCTTATGACTTCTGCACACTCCTTTTAAATTGTTTAAATTGTGTTTTATTTGTTATCTTATGGTGTTTACTACTCTTTTGTTTGATTTTGTTTTGGTTTTTGAAACTTTGCGATGTTTTCATAATACCCCTTTACTGTGTTCCTGAGAGCAGAAGTCATTTTTTTACCGCAGTTCAAAAAGAACTGCGGTATCTTTTTTTATATGTTACATAAGCTTATAAAAATAGGCGTCATGCTTTTGATACAAAGCCTTTTCGCAGAAGGGGGATAAGTATTCCGCCAATGGAGTTGCCAAGGGACATTATAATAAGGTAGCCAAAGGCTTTAATGCTCCATAAGTCTGCTATGGTAAAGAAATACATATTAGCGACGCAGTGTTCAAAGCCGCTGAGGATAAAGACCACAACGGGGAGAAATATTGCAAGTATCTGTCCCACAGGGTTTTGGATAGTTTTATAGCCGTCTGCGGCAACGAACATAAGTATTCCGCAGAAAAATGATAGGATAAAAACGCTTGTGATATTATCCCCAAGCTTTATATTGCAAAGCTCTGTGGCTTTGTCGCTTATGGTGGATATGCGTGTTTGGGTAATAAGCAGGGCGGAGAGGACGGCTCCTGCAAAATTGCCGAGCCATATTATGCCAAGCTCGCCGAGATAAGAGGGCTTGTTTTCAACTGCATATCCGACTTTTCCTGTGAAGAGATTAAAGCCGAAAGACAGTATCACGAAAAGTCCTGTGCCAAAAAGGAATGCTCCCAGATATTTGTTAGGGCAGGACAGATAGACCGTTCCGCCTATGGCTATCGCCACGCCTGTGAGCAAAGAACGCAGAAATATGTCGATAATTTTTTTCATGTAAATTCTCCTATAACTTTTTTGTGACAAAGCACTGTGTTATTATACTATATTATAATGGCTGTTTCAACAAAAAAGTGGCATTGTTTACACTTATTTTGATTTTTGTTTCCAAGTAAGCCATGGGTAACATGAGCTTTGTGACATATTTCTTGTGATATGGGAGATATGCGATGTGAAGAATGGTCAGAACAGATCCAGCATACTGTCGAGATAAATTTGCTCTCTGACCTTTAGCTGATGTTCAGGTCTTGTCATATAGTAGAGCAGAAATTCAAGTATCAGGGCGCTTCCAAGGCTTCTGCCCTCTATTTTGAAGTTTGAAAATCCCATGGGAAGATAGGTGTTTTGGATATCCTCTATGCCGATAAAGGCAGGGCTTTCCATGGCTTTTGAAAATCGGTAGCCCTCTGAGGCATTGGGTGCTTTGCAAACATGGTCGGGACAGTTTTCACCAAGATTTTTACGGCTGACGTTTTCATAGCAGTTTTTTCGGTCTGCACAGCCTATATAACAGCACTCGTTGCAAAGAAACTCAACTTTGTTTTTCTGCTGAGAGGAGAGAGTGGAGAGTTTGTCAAAGGATTTGTTTAGGCGAAAGTCTGGGACTACATAGGAAAAATCGTCATTATCAAGCTCGTTTACAAGCTGAGAAAACTCGGTGAGGACTTTTGTGGTAGAGGATACAAAATAGAGGTGGGGATAATTCTTTTTCAGATATGAAAGAAGCAGGTCGGAGCATATTATCACGCCATTTTGTGGAGGTGGGCTTTGGGAAAACAGCTTGCAGAGGTCATTGCATTTTTTGTCGGAGAGGTGTTCTTCTCTTAGCAGGGAATTGCTGAAGGTCAGCCGTGAGGAGATGTTATATTCTTTCATAAGGTCGAGGACTTCTCGTGGAGAATGTTCGCCGAAGCCTGCTCGTCCACCGCCCCATATACAGTCGGCAGGTGCGCCATAGACAGAGCCTATTTCGCACCAGTCATAGAAATAATCTCTATGCTCACGGAATATGGGCAGGAAAACGGAGTAAAGGTCATAAAACTCGAAAAGCCCCGGCAGGTGGTAGTATGCTTTATTGGTCATGTGGGGTCACCTCTTTTTTTATCATTATAGCATGACGGGGGTGGGAAGTCAAAGTTATTTTTCCATTACTACTATCTTGTTTGAGATATTGCTCACAGGCTTTATCTTTTTAAGAAGCTTTGGTTTTTCATTCATATCCATTTTTCTTCCTCCTGCGGTGTTATTAAGATAGTTGTGACTAACTTATTCTTTTTTATGATAGCACAGGACGGGGGAAATGTCAATAGAGGTGGGGCGGATAGGGGCGTTGGGGCAGAAAAATACCGATACAGGGGAGCTGTATCGGTGGATATATCTGAAGTTAGTTATTGTTATATCAATAATCTCCCAATATCATTAGAATATCTTTACCGTATTTTAGACATTTGGCATCACCAAAGCCTTTTATTGATTTTAGTTCTTCTAAAGTTTGAGGATTAGTTTTTATTATCTCTTCAAGCTGAGCATTATTAAAAATGAAATATGGCTTGATTTTTTCCTTAACACTTTGTTTGTAGCGATAGTCTTTTAATGCTTTATATACAGGTGAATTTTCAATGCTGTCAAAATATGTGTTTTGAATTGGCTCTTCCTTTACAGTAACTGTTTTTTCCTCATTGACTTCAAACTGATATTTGGCAGTATAGTCAGTAGTATTTGGAATGCTGCTTTGCAGAAAGAAATCAGCCAATTCTTTCATTTGCTTACCTGACATATTTTCGTTTCGGCTTTCGTCATTCAGTCTTTTTATATAGCTGTTAAGTCCGTCAACTTTAACTATCTTGGATTTTATATCCTTAGGTGCATCCTTCATGTCAATTATGGTTTTTGGATTAGCTAAAACAACTACTGACTTATACGTATCGTCAAAATAATGTTCAAAAATAGCCTTGGTGAGTAAGCCTTTAGTGTTTCGACGCTTTTCTTTTATCATATCCAAATGACGCTGATTTTGAGTTATAGGGCTATATATACCTTCTTTATGATAGCGTTTTCCAAATTGAATGGTTCTAGTGAAATCTCCCTGATTATTAACAGTAATATTTCCATAGAGGTTTTTGCACTCAATTATCAGTATCACTTTTCGTGTGATTACTATATAGTCTATCTGCGTTGTAAGTCCATTTTCTTCAAAGAAAATATCGTGAAGAATATACATAGGCATATGACTGTTTTTCAGCTCAAACATCAATGCCTCTTCGCCTTTTATGCCATAGTAAACAAGTTTTTTGTCCTGTTCTATTTGTTCCTTGACACTTTCAGGTGCAAGCTTTGAATAAAAGTCCAGCTGCTCAAGTTGTTTTTTCGCACTGCTGTCCTCTTTTAGTACCACAGGTTCACGAAGTTTATCAAATAATCCCATATAATTTTCCTCCGATAGTTTTTTAGATAGTGTTATTATACCATATTCCGTATGTCATTTCAAGTATTTTACTTTGCAATGTGGTACAATTATTGTAGTACTACACGATTAAAAGGGCTTGACTTTGAGGGCTGTTGAAATATTGCGGATAATGTGATATACTGTCAATAAACGAAATACCGCAGAAACGATAGGACGGACAATGTGCTTGTCAGGTTTTCTTCTTTCGCAAGGCTAAGTGAGGCTTATCCTAATTATTTTGCGGATATAGGGGAATTTGTTGGAATTGTAAAGGGGTACTTGAAGTGAGATACATTACAGAGGTGACGGCAAAATGACATACCATTATTATGGCGACAAAAATGCTGATATTGTTCTTATCCAGCCTGTGGGCGACCATGATCTGTCTGAGATAGAAAACGAGGTGGCAGAGATAAAAAAGCTCACGAGTGTGGATTTTCAGCTTATTGCGGTGAAGGTCGAGGATTGGAACGATGAGTTATCGCCTTGGAACGCCCCTGCGGTATTTGGCAATGAGGGCTTCGGCAATGGAGCGGAAGACACTCTGGCGGAGATATTAACGCTTTGCTCGAACAAGAGCAAGAATTATTACATTGGCGGATATTCTCTGGCAGGGCTTTTTGCCTTGTGGGCGGCGTTTCAAACGGAGAAATTTTCAGGCGTTGCGGCGGCTTCTCCGTCGGTGTGGTTTCCTGATTTTGTGGGGTATATGAAAGAGAATAAGATAAAATGCGATGCTGTTTATCTCAGCCTTGGTGACAAGGAAGAATGGACGAAAAATGCGGTCATGTCAAAGGTGGGTAACTGTATCCGTGAGAGTTATGATTTGCTGACGGGGCAGGGTATCGAATGCGCCCTTGAATGGAACAAGGGCGGGCATTTTAAAGAGCCTGCTTTACGGACAGCTAAGGGGTTTGCTTGGGTGATGAACGGAAGATAGGGGAATGGCAATGGATAAGGAAAAGACGAGCGTTTTTATAAGTCTTATCTTTCGGAGAACGGAGTTTGGCTGACGGAGAGTGTGCCTGTTAGGTTTCTTGAGAGAGTTTAGGGCTATGGCGAAAAAAACAGAACGCAGATGCGGCCAAGAGGATCCTTATCAAGTGGGGACTCAGAGGCTTCAGAGGACGTTTATTTCTTAAACGCAGCGCCGCTGAACTTATCATGCAGACGGCTTACCATGCAGAACTGTATTGATAGCCGCTGAAAGGTAAAATTGGTTTGCCGCTTCAATGTGCATTATCTAGTGCCTTGAAAGCGGCATTTTTTTAATTCTTTTACGTTCTTACCGCACCAATAGTCAATAAGCCAGATCACTTTTCTGAACTGCTCACAGCTTTTAAATCCCGTATTCTTCTTTTGTCATCGTCTGTAAATTTTGTTTTGAGCAGGTCTTTTAAGCCGATTTCTACCAAAAAGTGTTGAAAACCCGTCCTTTATATGGTATAATTGGAATGTTATATTTCGATAACTCTCGTCGATATCTTTAGACGTTGTTTCTTTCGTGTATAAATACAATTTATAATTTCATTTGAGGAGAAGCTAAAATGGTGGACAAGAAAAACATTATTGATGCCTGGATAATGATCGAACATTTATCCGAGGGCGATATTAAAGATAATGACAAAGCTATATTCAAGTTGGAAAGCCCTAAGGAAAATGATTTTTACTCCTATATTCAGAGTAATATCACGAACAACAAAATTTGTAACGATATAAATAAACAAAATAGTGGGATAGTTCTGTATTTTGATGTGTTCGATTTCATTGACGTTATTGCAATACTTCGTGAAAAATATAATCTTAAGCCTACTAACGAAGAATTAAATACAGGAAAGAAGTTCAGTTTCGCCCTGTACTTTGACAAAAAACTGAACTATATGCAGGATATGATGTTTTTCGCTGAAAGCGCATACATACGTTATTTTAAAAAGATCCCCAATAAAGCTGAGTTCAAAATATTTGAAGACGAACTAAAAAAAGAACTTGCTCAGCTTTTTGATGAGTCCTCAGAAGATGCAGATAAGTTCAATAAAGCATTTAATAAAGTCCTAAAGAAATTCAAAATATCAACAGATAGCTGTAGGATCCAATTCCTTAAAAATATAGAAAGTGATGCAACAAATCTTCATTCTTTTTTCATTGATGACCTTGAAAATGCTAAAGGAATATCGACCGCTAATCTTAACCTATACCTTTACGGAAACACAAAAAATCGAATAAATCTGGACAGTAATAATACTTCTCTGAATTTTGCCCCTAATGTTTTTGAGGATATACTTCAGCCTAATAATTATCCATTGGGAAGATTTCCTGGAAACACAAAATTTGCTCTTTCGCTTATGCAACAGGTTGCGGTAAATCTTTCAGCAGGATATGATGACACAACAATAAGAAGCGTGAATGGTCCTCCTGGAACAGGAAAAACCACTTTGCTGAAGGACATTTTTGCAGAACTTATTGTAAAACAGGCTTATGATATTGCCAAACTAAGAGACAGGTCGATCAAGGGAACAAAAGAGACAATATATTTTGACAACGCATCTATTGGCGTACTTCCAGAGATCATTACGGAAAATAATATTGTTGTTGCAAGCTCCAATAATGGTGCAGTGCAGAATATCGTAAATGAGCTTCCACTTACCAAGGAACAAATCGACCAAAAGTTTGTTGAAGAGCTTAAAGGTGCTGACTATTTTTGCAGTATCGCTAATTCAAAGGTATCCTCAAAATGGGAAGAAGATGAGAAGGGTAAAACGCACGAGAAAATCATAATAGAGTCAAATGATGATACAGATAAATTTTGGGGACTGTTTTCTCTTGAGGGCGGAAGATCTGCAAATATGAATCATATAACCGCCAATGTAAAATGTGTTGCAAAACATTTGAATGAAGAATATGTATCAGATAGTGATGTATATGCAGAATTCATTGAGCAGTATGAAAGAGTAAGTAATATCCGAAAAGAAACTCAGAAATTTGCAGAAAAGGTTAGTAAATATCATAAGGAACGTATTAAACTCGATCAATTAAGATCATCATACGATACCAAATTAAAAGACAAAACCGAGCAATTTAATAGTGATTTTGTAGAGGCAAACAGAGCTTTAAAGAAAATAGTTGAAGAGCGCAAGCAGGCGGAGCATCTTCTAAAGGAAAATTCAATCTATTTGGAAAAAACAAGAGAAACTAAAGCCAGCGTAAAAGAATATGTTAATATGCTGCAAAAGCAAAAGCCGGGATTATTTTCAAGCAAAAATAAAAAAAGTGAATACCAGCTTAAAATAAACGAGGCCAATGAAAGGTTTAAAAATGCTTTAGATAAAGAAATTTATTACAACAATGAAGAAGATACTCTTCAAGATCGCAAAAAGGATCTAACAGAAAAAGAAGCAAAGTATTCAGCAAAGCTAAATGCCGCACAACAAGATCTTGAAACATGGAAATTATCCTGCCATGAACAAATATCGCAATTAGAGCAAAGTGTTCAGCAATTCAGTTCTGTGTTAGATCACAATGATGTCATGTCGCTTGATATGGCTCAGGATTATGATAAATTGCATTTGTCAAATCCTTGGTTTAATGAATATTACAGAGAGGAACAATCAAAGCTGTTTATAAAAGCTCTTAAAGTCAGAAAACAGTTTTTATACGAAAACAGAAAAAATGTCATGGCCGCCGCTAAAATATGGGATTCTCAGAACAAGTACATCGAAAGGAAAAATATTATTGAAGCAGCATGGGGGTGGATTAACCTGACTATCCCTGTTATAAGCTCCACCTTTGCAAGCTTTTCTCGAATGTGCAAAAATCTTGGGGTCAATACCATTGGTCATCTTTTTATAGATGAAGCGGGGCAGGCTGTTCCGCAAGCAAGCGTAGGAGCAATTTCCAGAAGCCATAATGTTATGGTCGTAGGAGATCCTTCTCAAATAAAGCCTGTACTCACAATGGATTCAAACATTCTGAATATGCTTAGAGAACATTTTGGAGTGACTGAAAAATATTTATCAAATTCCGCATCAACGCAGACATTGACTGACTGTGCAAGCAGATATGGATTTTACAAAGGAGAGGATAGATCTGACAGATCATGGATAGGTATACCACTATGGGTCCACAGAAGATGTTTGGATCCTATGTTTACAATTTCAAATAGAATCTCATATAACGGATTTATGGTTCAAGGTAACCCTGGAAACGGAAAAACTGGTTGGTTTGACGTAAAGGGAAAAGCAAATGACAAGTATGTGAAGGAGCAAGGGGAATTTCTTTTAAAAAAAATCAAGAAAATGATAGAAGAAAACCCTGCCATCATTGACAAAAAAGCAAAAGATATCATATACGTCATATCGCCTTTTACAAATGTTGCGTATATGCTTTCCCAAAAATTAAAGGAAATAGGCTTTACAAGGTTTGACGACCATGGAAAGCCTACAAACGTGGGAACTATTCACACATTTCAGGGTAAAGAAGCGCCGATAGTTTTTATGGTACTTGGAGCAGATCAACAGAGTGCAGGTGCTGCAAGATGGGCTGTGAGTGAACCAAACATGATGAATGTTGCCGCTACCCGTGCAAAAAAAGAATTTTATATTGTTGGAGATAAAAAATTATATCTGAATTGCGGCGGTGATGTGATCACTGAAACCTATGAGGTCATTTCAAAATACAAAAAGCAATATCCAGAACTTATAGATGACGATGTAAATTCCGTAATGGAATATAATAATGACATTACGAGAATAGAAGGAGTCATAGCTGATGTAAAACGCGGTAAAAGAGCAAAATACGCAGAGGTTACGGGATATGATAATAAAACATATACCATTGATGAAAACATTTTTTCTCAGACCATTAATGCTGAAAACATAATAAGTAAGGGAAATCATATTTCTTTTGTTATTAAGTCTCAAGGTCCAAAGCGTACATATATAAAGGATATAATGCTTATTGCTCCACAATTTTAGAGGCATATTCACCTGCTTTTTTATTTGTATAAAATATATGCCCGTCAAACAACGCTGATACGCTGTTTGACGGGCTTTTTGCGTGGCGGAACTTCTAAATTGGGGATTATAGCATGGCGGGGGTGGGAAGTCAAAGTTATTTTTCCATTACTACTATCTTGTTTGATATATTGCTCACAGGCTTTATCTTTTTAAGAAGCTTGAATATTGGGATAAACTCCGCCATTCCCTCGACGAGGCTGTGGTCTTCAATGTGGCGGAAGTTCGGGAGAAGCTTTGCAAGCTCTTTGCCGTCCTTGACGCCCCATGTGAATTTGGCTTTGCTGCCCTCGATCGACTTTTCTTTCATACGCTTTACCATAGTGGGGCTCATTGTCTCGACCAATACTGTGACGTGGTCAAAGCGTTTGCTTATGACATCAAAAATCTCCTTTACGTCATTTCCTGAGAGGTACATAGTCAGACCCTCGATAATGACGATAGCAGGGGCATCGTGCTCGGTTATTTCTTCGCTCCAATCGTCCATGGCGGACATTGCTATCTGGGATATCTCGCCTGACTCAGGGAGAAGCTTTTCTCTCACGGCGATAGTTTCGGGCAGGTCGAGGTTATACCAATGGGTGTAGCCGTTCATTCTGTAACAGCGTGTATCAAGTCCGCAGGCGATATTCACCACCACTGCGCCTTTGCTTTTTGCAAGATACTTGTTCGCAAGCTTATCGAGGACTATTGTCCTTGCCACAACGCCACTGTGCATTGCTGAGTCCTTATCGGCAAGTGAAAAATCATAGTTTATCTTATCTATTATCTCCACGGCTTTTGTATCTTTTATCGCACCCCTTGTTTTGGTTTCCTTTGCACGGGCGTAAACAGTTTGAAGCATAGTTTCAGGCACGCCTGAGAGCTTTGGTTTTTCATTCATATCCATTTTTCTTCCTCCTGTGGTGTTATTAAGATAGTTGTGACTAACTCATTCTTTCTTATGATAGCACATTGAGGGGGAAATGTCAATAGAGGGGGGTGATATGGGCGTTGGGGCAGAAAAATACCGATACAGAGGAGCTGTATCGGTGGGTGTGAGTAAAAGGAGTAAACTGAAATTTATTACTCATAAACGGAAAATTTAATAAATTCATATGGCAATCCCATATCTTCGGAATATTTGCGTATCTCTGCCTTTTCGTCATCATTCATTTCGTTATAGAATGGTCGGTCTGATACTTTCCAATATATTTTAACTTCATCTATTATCAACACATCTCCCCAAGGGGCAGCATATAATTCCCCAACTTTATATTTTCCAAGTTCTTTATATACTCTTGTGGTATAACAATATCCCAATTTCTTTAAGTAATTTTGGATAGATCCATATTCATATTCGGGAAATGATATTTTTTCAAACATACAATAGACCTCCTGCAAATGTAACACAAACTGTTTTATCCTCGTCGGTTATGTTATTAGGACAAGTATATCACATTTTGAAGTAATTTTCAAGGGGCTAGTTTATTTTGTCAACATAAAACTCGCTGTCTGTTTCAAAGCAGTATGCGCACAGACGTCCGCCTGAGGCACAGCCGCAATCTATGGCTATGTGTCCGTTGGCTTTGTAGGCTTCGGGTCTGCCGTGGTTTGGGATATTGGCTGTAGGGGTGTGACCTGTCACAAGGAAAGTATTCGGGTCGCTGAAATAGCGTTTTGAATAGTCGGCACGCTCCCAGATAAGCTCGTGGAGGGTATATTCATCAAGAGGCTTATCCTCGCTAAAGCCCCCGAGACCTGCATGGGTGAGGACAAAACGTTTGCCGTTTATGGTGATATCCTCATACATTGAGAAGCTTTTAAGAAACTCCATAAAATCCATGCGGTCGGCTTTGGAGAGGGAGATAAATTCGCTGAAAGTGGGTTTTCCTCCGCTGGTGAGCCAATCAATCAGGTCTAGCCGTTCGTCTTTTGTAAGCTTGCTCACATCATTTTTTATGAGGTGGCGGAGATTGATATAGGCAAGGTGTTCGTGGTTGCCGAACAGCGTGATAACATTATCACGAGCCATGATGTCGTTATAAACCTCCATAGGCTTTTCGCCCCTGTCGCATATGTCACCTAGGATATAGAGGGTATCGTCCTCAGAGAAGCCTATTTTTTCCAGAAGCTTAATATACTCCTCATAACAGCCGTGGATATCAGATATTGCATATGTCATAAAAGCACCTCGCTGGGTTTTGGGTCGGGTTTCTTGTCTATTCTATTATAGCATACTTAGGGGTAAAATTGGGGAGGTTTGAAAAATTTTTTTACCCATTGGCATAGAGTTCGCTTCAAGCTGTATAATGGGGATAAAATTAAAGGAAGTTGAGTAATAGTAACCGTAAAACATTCCGCACACTACCCGACTTTGCCACTGAAAAATGATAAAAGGGACAGAATATGCAACTGTCCAAAAATTGTTACCACAAATCTTAAAAAATATGGTATAATATCAGAAATACAATTTGGAGGTGTGATTATGGAGTCTGGAAAAAACAACAGAAACGAGGAAATGCTTGACGATTATATAGGCTACAAGCTGACAACAGAAAACAGCTGTCAGCATAGTTCGTTCAATCTCAAAGGAATCGTTGTCGCTGTGTTGATCATCATAGGGGTAGCCATGATCTATGATGCCCTGCGCCCCAAATGCGCACACCCAGGCTGTGACAATACTCCTGAAGAAGGCAGCTGCTACTGTTTGATACATGACCCTAAGTATTACAATAATAAGAACAGCTATACTCCAGCATTCACAACTGCTACAACATCACGTCCGAAAACCACTACAGCAAGTAGTTCAGCTACCAGAGCTACCCGTAAGAATACCAATAAAACCTCAACCAGTAAATCTGCTGAGTATGATGCTCATGATTATGACGACCCAGAGGATCTCTATGAAGATCACTATGATGATTTCTATGACTACGAGGATGCAGAGGATTATTGGGAGGAGAATAATTGACTCTTTTTTCATACAAGAATAAGCACAGATGCAAAAGACGTTCCATTTGGATAAAATGAAACGTCTTTTGTTTGATAATAGTTTTATCGTAGCCCTATAAACAGAAAAATGTAATGTCTACATGACTGACGGATAAATCTTTGAGATGTTGTCCCGTATATTCTACTTTCTAAAATCTATGTGGCTGCACCCATAGGCTTCTTTAAAGGCTTTTGAAAAAATAGCTGTGATCGTCAAAGCCGCAAAGCCCACAGATAGCATTTATCGAGTCAGATGTGTTTTTTATCATATATGCCGCATTGCGCAGACGATAATTTTTTAGATATTCAAACGGCGACTGTCCTGTTATGTTCTTAAAACACCTCAGCACTTCGCTTTTGCTGACAAATGCCGCTGACGCCAGTTATAGGTAATGGAGAATAGTCTTAATAGGAAAGTGTATATCAATATAGTTTTTTATGTGGGTTCGGTATAGCTTTAGGACTATGACTAAGATTTTAAGTACAACACCTAAATGACCTGTCCGTAAGTCAAACTATCGCAGCGGCTGACAAAATCGTTGATGAAAATTTCAAGACGTGTTAGCTTTGAATTGTTTACTCCCGTGTTAGTAAGGCAAAGAGACTGCGAAAAGCAAGCCTCGCCGTCAAAACAGGTGTAGTTTATGGACATAAGCCCGATATCTGCTGTGCAGGTCAGTCCCATACATTCCGCCATGGTGTTCATGGAACTTCTCACACGCCACGCTCCCGTTCCGCAGGAGAGAAACATCATTCCCACCCTGCCTATAACAGATGCTTTTTCTTTTAGGCTCGCCTTTGATACCGGCTCGTCCTTTTCGCCTGTTTCTTGTCCGTAATAGACCATTGCAGTTGGGGCAGTATGCTGTATCTTGTGGAAAGTATTCCATATAACATTATAGGTCTGAGCCTCGGAAAGTCCAAGCTTTACAGTGTCAGGCAGGGCGTAAAGTATAAGCACGCCACGTCTTTTGTCAACACGCTTTTCCTTAATGTTCATTCCGTCGGTATAGACCCTCATAAGGTCATATCCGTCTGCAAGATAAAGCTTTGAACGTGGTGCACAGCTGTGGTTTTTGTACACATCACGAAATTTCTCGAACTCATGCTTTGTGACAAGCTTTTTCTTTTCTTCAATGACATCGCCTTCAGGGGTCATAAGGAGTTCAGGATTTTTTCCGGCTTTTCCGTGAAAACGCTTTGGTATAAGGTATGCCTCTCTCAGCAGATCGAAAAGACTTCTTCCGCAAAGCTCCAGCAGAAGTGCGCTTATATCACCGTTCGTATATGCGGTCAAAAGCACCTGCGCAAGATGTTTTGGGTCAGGATCGGTCTGCATATCGTCGTCACTAAGGTGATCGTAAAGCACGTTGCTGAGCCTTTCGCAAGCTCCTTCCGATGCCATTATCCTTGAAAAAAACTGTTCGACTTCATTTTCTTTTGGCAAAACTGTAGGCATATTATTATCTCCTTTCATGTATGTCATATCTCAGCATTTGCAAACATATTACACTTTTTCAGTATCATTTTTTGTATCTCTGTAGCGGCGGCATTGATTTTGATATAATGAATAAAATAGTTGCAGACGGGGTAGATAGACACCTTGTAAATGTGGAGGAGCGTAGAATTATGATCGACAAAAATATTATGAAAAGCGGCAAGGTACGTTGGGACGAGGCTTTGACAGTTGTGATTTTTATAGGGATAAATGATTTTGTCAGGAAAATTGAAAAATTTTTTCGCTGCCCCATTGGACAAACCTGATTTTATGTAGTATAATTATATAAAAAACAGGAGGAAAAGCTATGTCAAACTTAACGATCAGATTTTATTCAAATTGCCTGCGGAGGTATACCACGTTTAAAATGTACCTGCCATGCGACATAAGGCAGGACTGGGGGCAGACAGATACGAAATACTCGGAAAACAGCACCAAAACGCTTTTCTTGCTGCACGGTTTTACAGGCGACGCAGAAAACTGGGTGCCTGAATATCTTTCGGACAAGTATAATTTTGCGGTAGTTATCCCCTCGGGCGAAAATTCTTTTTGGCTGGACGGACGCTCGACTGGTCATCAGTTCTGCAAATTCGTCGGCGAGGAGCTTGTGGACTATGTAAGACGAGTTTTCAGACTTGCGAAAGACGGCAGTGAAACATACATTATGGGTCTTTCAATGGGCGGATTTGGTGCACTTCATACAGCATTTGCATATCCAGAAACCTTTGGCAAGGTTGTTGCATTATCTTCGGCTCTTATTGTACACGAAGTCGCAGGAATGTCAGAGGGGCAAGGCAATGCCACAGCGAATTATGAATATTACAGAGAATGTTTCGGCGAAACGTCTGAGGTGCTGAACAGCAGGAACAATCCCGAATTTCTTATAGACGAACTTCAGCGAGAGGGCAAAAATATCCCAGATATATTTATGTGCTGCGGTACAGAAGATTTCCTGATTGAAAACAACCGTGATCTTCACAAATTTCTTGAAAGCAGAAACGTTTCTCACGAGTATTATGAAAGCAAAGGCAACCACGATATGATTTTTTGGAGTGAGTATGCTGAAAAGGCGGTCAAGTGGATGTTTGAGGAGAAGTAAGAGCGGTGATGTCTTTGTGGTTTCTTATGTGATAATATGAAACACAAGAAACCGCATACAAACTGCACAATATAAAAATACCCTTTGAGAAAGGGATTTCTCCTCTCTCAAAGGGCAGGTTGGCAAACTGGAAGTTGTCAATTTCTTATATATTTTTGATCAGTGTCAGGAATCGTATCTTCTGACCGATATCGCTCTACTTTCATGTGAAGATTATATTTATCTCTTAAATCCGCAATCTTATTCATCATGGGTGATTTATGGTGAAAGTCAATGCTCTCTTGATTTTCCCAACTGTCAATCAGTAGCACAGTTTCCTCATCTCCCAGAGGGAAAAAATAATCATATCTAATGTTCCCCGCTTCATTTCTAATTGCATCAACAGTACCGCTTGAAATCATCTCCTCTGCAAATTTTCGCGCAGAACCATTTTCGCCGGAATAATATATATTAACAACTATACTCATTATACTTTCCTCCAAATTCCGATTTGTATTTCTGTTTTAAAAATGTGCAATCCCGATTGGAATTGCCCACTCGCTATACTTGCTATCTTAACATAACATTCAGTATCGAACAAGCTTTTGAGAAAAGATTTCTCCTCTCTCAAAGGGATTGATAAATGGGAATTTTCAAATTAGTCTTTGCAAATAACCTTTGAACCTTCACCATCAATTACAATTCCCTGACGGTTGTTAATTGGGCATAGATTCAAATCCGAAAACTCAGTCATTATTTTCTCGGTAACTTTCTTAAATGGTGCTGTAAGATAATGCGGAAGAACATAGAAATCAATCAAATCAAGCCCTGCATCATCTTCTTGTGAGTAGTCCTCTGGCTTTTCATCCATTTGCTCGATATATTGGATGCTTGGAGCGCATATAATTGCGCCTGCCGACTCGCCGATCATCAATTTTCCATTTGCCAATTCCTTTTTCAGTAGCCCATCAGTTCCCGTTTTACGGAGCTGGTCCATAAGAAAGAAAGAATTTCCGCCGGTAAAATATATCACATCTGCTTCTTCAAAAACAGACTGTATCGTTGAATAAGCCTCCGTTGAAATATCAATTTCAGTTACGATTGCTCCCAACTTTTTGAATAATTTTCGAGCCGAGCCGACATAACCGGTGTAGCCTTCACGCAGTGAAGCTGTTGGAATAAATGCGACTTTCTTATTTTCAATTTCTTCCTTTATCAGACTTCCTACACTTGAAAAGTGCGAACATAAAAATAGTTTCATCAATATTCTCCTTTATAAATACCAATTTATCTTTTTCTTTCTGAAAATGGGCAATCCCGCTTGGAATTGCCCATTAATTCTACAAATTATCTTACTATGTTTATTCCAACGTCTTCATTGTAGGGAAATACCCACACCGTTTTTTAATAACTTTTCAAAAGCTCGCAAACCCTTGATTTTATCGGATTCGCGACGTTTTTGCTTTTTACGAAAGTTTATATATTATCGCAAAAGCTATGCCATTTTGGCGCAAAATTGGCGTATGGGGATTTGGTGGGATTCTACTATAAAACAGTTTAGATTTTATTGGGCTGAAAAAATTAAACAGCTTTTTTAGAATCTATCTTCCAACTCATCGTTTAAAAGCTTTTCTTTAATGATAATAGTGTTCTGCCATTGATATTCTCGCTTGACAATTCGTAGATCTCATCTAACTCAAGCATTAAGCCGGTGGGGTTTCGCCCTATTATTACATATTGGTTTTGCGCATCAAAAGCAATATACTGCCTCATTTTATCGTCCAACAGAATATCTGCATTGTCTATTACAAAAAGCTTATCCTTCGAATTTTTTATCGAAGCTTTGTAATTCTTTTTTTGGTCAAGGTAATTAAAGCACCTTATTCTTTTATCATTTGCAGACAGTTCTTCAATAAATGAATACAGAGCGGATTTGCCAACGCCAGAGTCGCCTGTGATAAAAGTAACGTTGTAATCGAGATGCAGATCAACGATGAACGAGGTGTGGGTAGTATTGATCTCTTGCATCACGATCGGTTTAATCTTCATCGCTCCACCACTCCTTCAATTCTTCATAATCATCTATTTCTCTGCATTTCTTCTTACTCTTATCATACACGTTCACTCGTGTCATATCAAATGATATAAGCGGATAATCACAACAGATTTTTCCTTCGTCAAGAGAATAGATCATATCAAGAGCATTATCACCACATTCTCTTATGTCAAAAATCTTATCAGTATTGTACATTATATTCAATACCGTCTTGCAGCCACTGGAAAGCTTATCAGTGTTCAGCGTTGTCCCGTCAAAACGTGATTTAATTGTATATGGCCCGGTCAATTCAGCGTGGTCAATTTTTTCAATTATCTCATTTGCCCTATTATCCAGCATTTGAGCAGTATATTTGTTAAAATAAACATCGTTCAATTTAACAGTTTCTATTGATTTTGGAATCTGACCGTGTTTATATATTGTAATCATTTATTACCTCTCTAACTGCAAGACATCTTTTAAAACGGAATACTGATAAATTTGTCTTGCCTTATCTTCTGAAGAAAGCCTGTCTGTTTCCAAACCGCAAATGTCGTCTGCTTGCCATTTCTTGTGTACATTCTGCTTGCGTTTTTATGAAGTTAAAACAATTTTCACGTCAGATTGGTTTTGTCAACGTATATATCCTGTTGCAAACAACGCTGAAAATCCACATTATTAGGATTAACGTAGATGCCCATACAGCCTGCCTCCTTGAAAATATTTGTTATTCCTATTGTACCATTTTTCTGCGGGGAAAGCAAGCTGAATCGAAATAACAGCCACACCCTGTGCAATCAAATCAACACAGAGTATGGCTTGTCTATTATTATTCCATTGCATTTAAAATAGAATAAATATTTTGTTCGGATAAATATCCGGAAGGGATATGGCTCTTGTTCTCGTGATACTCAAGATTTGCTCTGCCATTTGTTTCTGCCACCAGCAATGCAGTAAAAAAACGCTCCCAACTGAAATAATCTTCACAATCTATATGTTCTGCCGGGTCAGCCAAAATCTCTTGAACATTATCGTTACGGTCAAAAATCGCCGAGCGAAGAATAAGCCATTCAAAACTCTCCGGCAAAAAAAGATCGATCTTATTATTTGATACAGACTTTAAATACATAAGCTCTTTGATTTCTGAACCAAGTGCCGCAGCGTCGGCTATTACAAGAATACGCTTACCTTTATGCTGTTCCAGTAATTTTACAATTCCGCTCTTTCCGTTAGAACTGATACATTCGAGATCGTGATCTTCAGTTGCTTTCTTAAAAAACTGAAGACCCGACCTGCTGTCTTCAACGATTACAATATCATACGGAAATGCTGATATATCATTTTTTGAAATGTTCTTATATATCTTCTCGAACTTCGGTTTTGCACCATTTTTATGGATCTTCCTGATAGCATCTATACTGTATGGAATTTGCGCCAACGGCTCTCTTGTTACAAGAACATAATAATTATCAGAACCCTGAATCGCTTTTGCAAACTCATAAGAAGATAGAAATGGTGTACTTTCTTCAACAAAAACAATGCTCTCGTGGGTATTTTCAAGAATGGTTTCCCAATTAGCATTTGACAATACAAGGCAAGGTTTACTGCACTTTAAAATTACACCACTTTGTTCACCAAGTTCGGAATAGTTTCTCACCATATTGATGAGTTTCGTTTTTCCAGTGCCACTGTCCCCTGTCAATATCGTTACATTTCTCTCAAGAGTAAAATTAAACGTTATGTGCCTGTTTTTTATTTGTATTTTTATTTTACCCCTCATTTTCTTCACCCCTCAGATATCTATCTGCAAGCATCAAATATTCAATTGGGTCTGTAATCACTTTTCTTTTCCCTTCATTTATTATTTTCACAGAAAAAGACTTTCCAAAGTCCATCAAATGATGCAATGATACCGTAATATCCTTGTTTTCAGCCATTTCAAGCAGATACTTTGAGCAGTTATCTCCGCAATTTGAAATATTGAAGATCTTTTTAGGCTGATTATATATCAGCAAAAGAGTCTTAACGCCCGCTGACAATTCCGTTGAATTAAATTTGCCAAAAATATCGTTTTCTATAAGATCAGGGCCAATTACAGTTGAGTCATCAATATCCTTAATGATCTTTTTTGCAAATGGTTCCATGACCCACATTTTATCATACTGATTTGCATAATAGACCTCAGTATTGTATATTTCTTTAGGGTGTTTTCCAAAAAATATTCTAAGCACAACACCATCTCCTTATAGCTATTATTCACAAGCGAAACGGACGTATACGCCCATACAGTCTGCCTTCTTGAAAATATTTGTTATTCCTATTATACCATTTTTCTGCTGGGAAAGCAAGGGCAGAGTAAAGTCTGTCAGATAAAAAAACGATACAGCCGCCAAGCCATATCGGTGCCGATGATAAATTTCAGCAATAAAAAAGATAGCCAGACGCATCCGACTATCTTAGGCTTAGTCCGCAGACGTCAGCCGCTATTCTATATTATATTATACTACATCTGTATAAAAAATGCAAGTTCCTTGTGTTGTCAAATCGGCACAGAGCGTAGCTGTTATGTTGATAATAATTTTGTTGTACATCTATAAGTTGGAATTTATCTTTCAGCAGCGATCAGTATAGCTCTGCAAGGCGAACCGTCCGCACCTGATAGATTTAATGGTGCTGCGTTTAAGAAATAAACGCCCTCTGAAACTTCTGCTAAACGTATCCCTTCAAGCAATACAGCGCCAGCTCCTAATAGGATAAGGTGTACTTCCATCGGAGCATTTTCAGGACCGACAGTTTGAGATTCATTACCAAGAAGTAAAATGTTTGATTCAGCAAACACTTTAGCTGCTTCCGCAGAGACCTCTGCATCTCCCTTGATAAGAATTCTCTTTGCCGCTTCTGAATTCTGTTTTTTCGCTTTTTCAAGTATTTCCGTGGCATCATCGGCAGAAACGATTCCATTATATTCTGCAACATAAGCCATTCCTATAAATGTATCTAAACTTACGGAATCTACAGTTTTTCCGTCTTTGATAAAATGAAACGGCGCATCTATATGCGTGCCGTTGTGAGTGCACATACTAAAAGCCGTCAGGTTATACAAATCGCCTTTTTCCATTGAAGAAATCACCCTTTTTTTCGGTGTCGGGTCGCCTGGATATACCTGACAGCCGAAAACCTCTTGAGAAATATCATAGATTTTCATTTCATATTCTCTTCCACAAATTCTGATTTGCATTTCCATTCATAATTATCCACTCTAACTTTTTTCTCACCTCGCCAAAAACTTCTGATACTTACTCTTAGGCTTCTCAGGTATCGTCATAATAAGCCTGCTGCTTGCTATCATTGGCTTGACGTACCTTTCCATAACGTAAGCGATCGTCATTCTGCCATTGAAAAACTCCGCTATCTCATTCCTGCTTCTCGGCGTTTTACAGAATTCAAGTATCTCAGTTTCAATGTCATCTATCGGCACGCTTTCGGCGGCGCTGTTGTACAACGTCACCTTGAATACGCCTCTGTCGCTCTCGAATTTCGGCACAGGCAAACCACTTTCTTCCATTGCATTTATTATCGTAGGTATGCCGCTGTATCTGTTCTCCGTTTCACCGAGTATCTCCATAGCACCCGCTATCTTAGGGTTTCTTGTGTCGGCAGACACTTTTCCCAATCTGTCAAGCGTCATTCTGCCGTAAAGTCCGCCGGGATTTTCTATCTCAAAACGGTCGCTGAACATCTTTATGGTTATAGGCGTCGTGTCCGTGTGGATACTGTAATCTCTGTGGATAAGAGCGTTCAGGATAAGCTCTCTTATAGCAATTACAGGATATTCCGTCTTGTCCGTTCGCTTGCCCGTGTTCGGATCTATGATAGTCGCAGTTTTCATATTTTTGCGTACGAACACCAAAGCATCATTCAGCATCTGCACAAGTGTTCCGTCTATTCGCTGATTGTCTATAAAACGTTCGCCGACGCTTGCCGTACTGCTTATCTCAGTTCCGGGCACAGACACAGCCGTTATGCAAAGCTGCGGAAAAAACGCCTGCGGGTAGTTTGAAAAAAGCATTATTCCGGTCAAAGTAGGTTTGCCCTCATCAGTAAAACCTTGCAGACGGCATATTTCTTCATTTGAAAGCTCGGCAAGATTAGGCTTTTTGCTTTTCAGCAGGTCAAAATAAAGCTTGAATGTGTTGGTCTGAATGTCCTTTGTAAAGGCTCTTTCACAAGTTCTCAGCTCGTCGTGAATGCTTTTTTTGAAAGCCTCATAGCTGTAAACCTCATATTCCGTCATAAGTCTGTCAGCGTCGCCCGACCTGACATATGAGCCTTTCAGCCTGCCTACACCGCTGTAAAAGCAGGGCTTGTCAGCATTATCTATCTCCTGTATCTCGGCAGACACGACAGTTTTGCCGTCGATAGATGCAACGGAAAACAGCGGTCTTATCACAGGCGTCATTTCCTGACACTGCGCCTCGACCTTTTTCATAAGGTCAGCAGCGTCATATACTCCACAGACAGCGTAGCCGTCATTTTCATCTACGCCGAAAATAATAACGCCTCCGCCCGACTGATTTGAAAAAGAGGACAGCGAATCACGCACCTTAGGGCAGCCCTTATTTGCCGCTTTTATCTCTATCTTGTTACTTTCACTGCGAACAAGCTGTATTTGTTTCACCATATCTACAAGTTCATTATCCAGCATTTTATCGCCTCCATAATATAATTATACTGATTTTATTAGAATTTGTCAAGATTGAATTCTTATAAAATTGTAATTTGTCTTATAAAAGTCTAATAAAAGCCGTATAAAATGAGGTGATGGCTTATAATTTGATATGGAAGTGCAAAAAAATCACCGATACAGGCACAAAGGCTTATATCGGTGATTTTTCTTTAGCCATTGTTATTAATAGAAAAGCCCGCTTATGTTAAGAACTCTCAAACTTCTGCATGATATTTACTAAGTTTATGTTAAGGACACGTATGCATATATTAGAGAGTTAATTATTATACTTTAACTTTGTTTTATTTCGTTTTTTAGAAGTGCTATATCCTTATAATTGTCAATAGGCTTTATTCTATCAAGTATTTTTTGTTCAACAGCTTTCGACCAATATATTTTAAGCCTTTTCTTAGCACGAGTAATTGCTGTATAAAATATACTGTGCGTTATGAGTTCATCTATCTCATCAGTTATAACTATCTTAACAGAATCGTACTCCAAACCTTGGGCCTTATGGATAGAAACCGCATATGCTACCTGGAATGGAATTATTGTCTTGGAAGATATATCGTCATCTTCGTCTGTGCTTTTATTCTTACGCACATCAAATCGAATAATAGAATTGCCGTCACTATTAGTTCCAATAATTTCGAAGCTGCGGTTTTCCATATTTAATTCCATTAGAGGTTTATCAAGTTCCATATCAAATTGAATTGACTCTGTTACTTGTCCCTCATTTAAAATTCTAAAGTCCATGATTTTTGCTTTCATATTATTATGGATGACAGGCGACTCATCCTCTTCACTGTTAAAAAATGAATCAGCCGAATCGTTAAATAAAATAGGATCTCCGACTTTATACCTTTGTATACCACGATATATTTCCTTGCCATTATTGTTTTCTTGCATGAAGTGATTTATGTTATTAACACCATAAAGGCCACCATAATTTAAACAAAGAATAATCTCATTATCTGCAGCCGGAATGAAGATCGAAGTATCCAGATCCGCGGAAAATCCACCTGCTTGCAGTCTATCAAAAACATCGCTGTCAGATTTATCGTCTTTCATTTCTCTAACTTTATTCCACAAGCTTAACAATTGTGCGCTTTCTGTTCTAAATGGATCTTTCAGCTCGCATACTGATGTTTCAGGAATAAAATATTTTACCGCATTAAACCAATTGCCGAAATTAATTGCTTCAATTTGATATATATCCCCCACCAATATCAGTAATTCATATTGCGCAAGCTGCAATAAATCTTTCATATCGCAATTATTTACAGTGCTACTCTCATCTATTATCACAATATCATAATCTCTTTTCATATCTTTAGAATGTGAATTGTTAAATTTAGCAATAGTCATGAATTTACATTTCGACGATGCCGACACTTTTCTTTTGAGATTATTTACGGCGGGATTAGTATTTGCTAAATACAACCTTGAGGAATCCTTAAAATAGCTTGATATATAATTAATCAATGTCGTTTTTCCAGTTCCAGCAGCCCCATATATCAATGCTGCTTTTGAATGTTCAAACATATTTATTAAAGCCATTTTCTTTTCATTAGACACATCACTTCTATCTTGAGCACTGATCCAATATCTTACAGAATTCGAGTGATTATTTATACCGGAGTTGGTCATATCTTTTATGATTTTAATTATAGATACGGTGTCATTTCTATAGCTTTCTATAAAAATATAATCATTTTTTATTATCAATTTTCGTGCTTGCTGTTTATCAGTACTATACAATTTACTATTATATATATTCACTAACGATTCAACGTTTTTGAAATGTTTATATTTATGGGAAACTCCATCTTCATTTTTTTCTAATGGTGTAAAAAGAATTCCTTTTTGTTCAATATTATTTTTTATATGCCAAGCCAATAGTTCATGTTCACGCCCTGATACAGCAAAGCATTTAAAAATATCTGAAATGCTTGGAACATGTTTCCTAAGTGCAGAACAAAACGGCATTTCGTCAAAAGGAATAGACTCATAATGCAAATATAGACCCGATAATTTATAATAACCTGTGTATTCACGCTTCCATTTATGCCAATATCTTTTGTATTGTGCTTTTATTACTCTATTATTCATATGAAATAACAAATATTTTAGAATATTTGCACCAGGACAAAGATTTTTCAAAAGAGATCTACAATGTTTTAGAATGTCAAAGAAGAATGCAGATTTTGAATTCGGAACAATCTGATTGCGTAAACTTATAAAGTCATCATCAGATATATCAAGTATTTCAGATAAATTATCTCCCGTTTTGGTCAAGTACTGCGATAAATTATGTTGTTCCGCTCTTGAAAGTTTAGGGGCTGTTCCGTATACGATTTTAGCAAAATTATTAAATTCGCAAGGACGAATATTTACTTCCCACTTGACAATGATTCTTATAGGCATCGTTTTATCAAAAATTTCAATAGAATTATCAGCTATTGCAAACTTAACAGCATAATAATCGGATAATTCAATATCAGTAAACGCGATTATACGATCTGTTTTGCTTGCGTTATCATTTGCGGGTATAAATGCTACTTCATAGTAAATCTTATTATTTACAAAGAATGGCTTGATTGATTGAATGTAAAACCGATCAAAACAATAATCATCACCCACAGGAGCACGGCATAAATCAATCTTTTCTGCAATTTTTTCATAGTAGGCTTTATAGCTATAATCTGTCTCAATATGGAATTTTCCAAGGTTATGAAGAACTTTCATAGAATAATTGTCATGAAGAAAATTCCTTATTCTTAATAGATACTCATAATATTTGAGCATTAATCGACTGGCATTTTCCTCTGCTAAAGTGCGATGAGACGAAGACACCTGTAAAAAGCCATGAAAACGAGAAATATGCTTTAACCTTGCTTGACTTTTAGCATACTTTACTGCCTTTTTTATATTCTCTTGATTATCCTCTATGTCGCCGCCGTTAGCATATATCTTCAGCATAATATGTTCAACGAAATGACGAAGTTGTGAAAGAATATCCTGAGAAATCTCGCCAGTTGTATTCATTCCCATATTATTGATATGTCGGCAAATAACCCTGTCGCTGTTTTTTATCTGCTCGTCAATCTGTAAAATTCCACGCATATTTGGTCACCCCTTGTTACCGATCACTGTTCTTTTTCTTTCCAATACTTTTTTCATTTTACGTTTCAGTACATCGTATTCATCTAACGCAGCCTGATATTTCAGAGCAATTATTTTTTGCTCTTCAAGTGGTGGCAACGGGATCATAATATTCTTTACTGCTTCTATTGAAATGTTTTTAACTGCTGTGCCGCCTGAAACATAATCTAAGGCGGTTTCACCCGCTGCACTATCAAAAAAAGCTTGGATATAATACGGGTCTGCCTTGTTCTCGTCGATCTCAATAATATAGAGATTTCCTGTTGCAATAACAAAATGATCACTATCACAATTTACAACAGCAGAACGAAATGTAGGAGACGCCATCTTTGAAAGAACAATAGAATTACCGGGTATTACAAATTTATCGAGTTTTTTCGGCAATTCTGTGATATACTGCTGTCCTTCCTCAATATCTATTGAGCCATTTACTACATTTGCAAGAGAAATAAACCTGTACTTTGTTGGGATAATGGACTTGTATGATTCCAACAGTTCTGGTTTTACTTGCGAACCTCTTGAAATACTTTTTATAACCGCTCCAAAGCACATACCATCTTCTACAACAGGCTTGTCAAGATAATGAGATGCTATTAAATTATAGTCATGGTCTCGCATATCCTTCGGTAAAACATCTATCGTATTAACTCCGCCATTATTGATACAGTTAAGGATACTCTGAATATCATTTTCAGAAAGCGTATTCAGTCTTTTGCTTTCTTTGGAAAAGATGTTTTCTGCATTTATTAGTCTGATGGATTTGTTGTTACTACTAAAGACGATCATTGTTGTTGGTATCATAGTTTCGGCAAATAGTGCATGTGGAAGATTTATAACTGCTTCTATATAACCATTCTCAGCAAAATACTGACGCATATACATATCAGGCTTTGCAAATGCTGCTCCATTTGTCATAATTGCAACAGCTTTACCCGAAGCGTTTAACGAACGAATTATCATCGCATTAAACAACCAGTCAGATGAACATCTTGAAATATAGGTGCTCTCAATTCCGAAATGATCCTGCAATGAGCGACGACAATCATCTAAATCTGCGCCCTTGAGAGCAAAAGGATAGTTTGAAAAAATCCTATCATAACTTGTTGGATAATCATATGTCAATGCATTATTTATTACAAAAGAATAGTTATCGCCAAGAAGTGACCCTCTGAGAATGGCAATATCGTTTGCGTTAAAATTTAGTTCTACTCCAGTATATTCACCTACCTTTGTGTTTTGCAAAGCATATACAGGAAAAGTTGCCACTCCCGAACAAATATCAAGTACTTTATCATGTTCATTGGTTTCGAGTATCCCATCTGCCAGCTCCACTAATGAAGTTGGCGTACTCATTTTAAAGTACGAATTATCATAAAGAACTACTTCTTCTAATATGTCTGAATCGAACATGTCAATGTAACTCAAAACGATTTCCCATAAACCGTTCAAATTTCGTGAAAGAATATCTGAAATGTCAGGGGAAATATGTGCAGTTTCTATGAACGTGTCAAGAGTAGCTGTAGATATATTTGTTGTTTTTTCTATTTTACTCAAAACGTAAGCAGTAGAAACAACAGCCCCACCAATGTTCGATATTTTTCCACGATAGGCTTCACCAAGTTTGATTGAAACATCTCTAATCGTATATTTCAAATTAATCCCTCCAAAATATTTTTAGGTAATTCAAAACCTTGATACAAGTATATCATAGTCTTCTTGTTCTGTCAATGTGTTTATTGGTAATTTATAACCTAAAATATAAATTTGTCGCTTTGCACAATTTGAGCGATGATTCACCTTGCAATATTGTCACTTGGCAACAAATCAAATAACTCATACATTTTCCCTATCAAGAATAAGATACCATAAAATTATTTATATAATTTGCATTATGAGAAGTTCCCCGACGGCACTGTGAAATGCATTCAAGATGA
>ERZ824480.354-NODE-354-length-65291-cov-21.524649_pt1 | contig 65291 bp, 57 predicted proteins | sample MGYA00519861_ERZ824480 | MGnify/ENA primary metagenome ERZ824480 (study PRJEB31778, sample SAMEA3449152) | human gut metagenome | biome: human gut; feature: human-associated habitat; material: faeces | place: United Kingdom | collected 2010/2012 ... | reverse complement strand
CTTGCTTTTTGGCAAGATTGCAGCCTTTTTTCTTGGGGACTTTTTTTACAGCCCCACAGTAAAATGATCTATATTATTATTTTATTAACCTTTAATGCAAACCAATTCATGATCTATATTTTATTTGCATAAACGTTGGCTTCGGCTCAGGATAATCCTTAGCCTTGTCCATGATCATCTTTGTCAGAGCCATCTTAGCGATTTTATTCGGATCACCGTTAGAACGTATCCATTCGCTCGGGCTGTCCTTGCCGAGTATAAGCGGCATTCGGTCATGGATACTGCTTACGGGTGTGACTGCTTCTCTTGTCAGCACGGTGAACATCGGTATCTGAATACCTCTATGCTCCTCAAATCGGTACAATCCGGCAAGGTATGAGATTTCAGCTCCTTCTGGCTGTATCTCATACTTTTCTTTTTTGATCTTGTGCTGTTCATTAGCGTTATGGAAACCGACTTCCGACGGCGGTATGCCCCATTCGTAGTACCATGACGCAGGGATAACACATCTTCTCCTGAACCAAGAGCCTTTTCATAAAGGCTTTTGGTCGGCAGTTTCAATACGGCAGTTGATAAGTGGCTTAGGAGTTGACTCATGTGTAAATCCCCAAATCATAGGGAATGCAGCCACATTTCCTTGCTTGTTCGGTGCAAGTACGGCTGCCATATCAGTAGGACGGATATTACCCGACATTGCTTTCGACTTAGACATAGCGTTCATTATGCTGTCGGCAAGCGGCAGTTGTTGTGCTTTATTGATATAGCCTGACAGATACTTGTAATCAGCGTAGAACAAAGTACACATGATAATCACCACCTAATTTTTATGTCGGATTACACCGTTTACACGGAGAATAGCCTTGACTGATTATTTCATTTATATATCCTGTAAACTCTTGTTTATTATGCTCTGCCATATCCTCAACCGAGGAACACCACGGATAATGTATCTTCTTCGTATTTTTGTTGAGTATGTATGTCTGTGACTGATTATCTTCTGAGTCAGGCATATCACGGTCAATAACAGGCGGTTCAGCAGGATCTTCGACAAAAGGATCGAGGATAATAACATCTGAGTTTTCATCAAGATGATTTTCACCTGTTGAATAATCAATCACCACACATGGCTGAGCGTTATAACAGAAAACATTGAAACACAGCCCTTGTCCGTTATCTTCAACCGAATAAACTTCCATCAGAACACCTGTTGCGACTAAGTTATCACCATCAAATACAGGTGTTATTCTGTACATCACATGATTCCCGGTAGATCTTATATATCCGGCAGTTTTGTTCTCAAAAGGGAGCATACCCTGAATATTCATGTATCTGGTGCCTGTTATAAGTGAAAGATGAAAAGAAGCGTACATTGTACCTGAAAGTCCGTGTCAGCCCCGAAGAAATGGCAGCTATCAAGAAGAAGTTTGAGAACAGTGGCATGAGCAGCCTCAGTACATTTGTAAGAGCAATGATCTTTGAGGGATACATCGCCGTAGATCAGCCAAAACGAAATGGCATTGATACCATCGAGACGGATACATTCACCTGCATTGCCTTTGATGATAATGCTAAGTCTGTGAATTTCCTTTACTCAAAAGGCGGGCAGATAACATTTGTCGGCTCGCTCAGGAAGGCTCCCGATAATACCGTAGTTATCATCGTGGAGGAGCTACACTTCTAGAATAGGTTTGCAGTCAAGGTGGACGTTGATTCAGATCAACTTTTCTGATGATGACAGCGGTTGGCTCTCAGATGAAAGGAAATGGCTCATAGTGGCTTTCAAATATGGTTTATGTTACGTTTATCTAAATATGCGAAACGAGGCTCTCAGAGTGATTCTGAGAGCCTCGTTCTATACGACAAGAAAAATGCACAGTGCATATACATAAACTTAGTATAAATATCACAAAATAACACTAAACCTCTTGTAATTTTCAAACCGATATAGTATAATTATAATGGATTGTTATATATTTCATCTACTACAAGAGGTGATAAAATGGAAAATAGCGCTGTTAATGAAAAATGGATAAGCCTTGAAGAGGCAACTGAACACTTAGGAATCAAGCCTGTTACTATCCGAAGTTGGATTCGCAATAATAAAGATATCCCTGCCCACAAAATCGGTAAGCAGTGGAAATTCAAACGCTCGGAGCTTGATGCATGGGTAAAGAGCGGCAAAAGTGCTATTGAGTAGGAAATATAGCAACTTAATTGTAAGGAGATTCGTATTATGGCGGTTAAGAAAACGGAATTATATAGTTCACTATGGGCAAGTTGTGATGCACTGCGCGGAGGAATGGATGCATCACAGTATAAGGATTACATACTAACCCTTTTGTTTATGAAGTATGTAACGGATAAGTATAAGGGACAGAAATACGGAGATTTGACCGTTTTCGATAAAGAACATGATCCCAATCCTGATCCCGAAAAAAGAATAGGCTGTTCTTTTGATGACTTTATTGCACTCAAGAACAAGAAGAATATTGGCGAAGGTATAGATAAAATCATCGCTCGCCTTGCTGAAGTAAATGACAGTCTAAAAGGTGTAATTGACATCGCACATTTCAATGATGAAGCAAAAATCGGTAAAGGACAGGAAATGGTCGATAAGCTCACAAAGCTTATAGCCATTTTTCAGCGTCCTGAATTGGATTTCTCAAATAATAAAGCTGACGGTGACGATATCATTGGCGATGCTTATGAATACCTTATGAGAAACTTTGCCACCGAAAGCGGTAAAAGTAAGGGGCAGTTCTATACCCCGGCAGAAGTATCACGCATTCTTGCAAAGGTTATAGGCATAGATAAATGTACGGATCATGATGCCACAGTATGTGATCCTGCTTGTGGTAGTGGTTCATTACTTATCAGAGCACTTGCAGAGGTTCCTTTCGAGATATCAGGTTATGGACAGGAAAAAGAGAGTTCGACGGCAGGTCTTGCTAAAATGAATGCCGTTCTTCATAATAAAGCTACTATCAAGATCATGGCAGGTAATACTTTTTCTGATCCTCAGTTTATCAAAAATGAAGATTCTTCCGAACTGGAACGCTTCGACTATATTGTTGCGAATCCACCTTTTTCTCTTAAAAACTGGTCAGATGGTTTGAAGGAGTATGGAAGGTTCTCCGGTTATGGAGATAGACCACCTGAGAAAAACGGCGATTATGCCTGGTTGATGCACATATTAAAAACACTGAAATCTACGGGTAAAGCTGCTGTCATTCTCCCTCATGGTGTTCTGTTCCGTGGAAATGCCGAAGGTACTATTCGTCAGGCTATAGTTGATAAAGGCTGGATCAAAGGTATCATCAGCCTTCCGCCTAACCTGTTTTACGGTACGGGAATACCTGCTTGTATTATTATAATTGATAAAGAGGGGGCTGAAAATCGTTCCGGAATCTTTATGATAGATGCAGGAAAGGGATTTGTTAAGGACGGAAACAAGAACAGACTGCGTGAACAGGATATCTATCGCATAGTCACTACATTCAATGAGCAGATTACAGATGATCCTAAATATGCTCGCTTTGTTCCCAATAAGGAGATCAAAGAGAAGAATGGCTATAACCTGAATATTTCCCGTTATATAGATTCTTCCGAGCCTGAGGATATTCAGGATATTTATGCTCATATTCACGGCGGTATCCCTGCTGTGGATATAGATGCACTGAGCAAATACTGGAACGCATTCCCGACGCTGAAAAATGAGCTGCTCAGTTCGCTTAGTGATAGCTATTATAAGCTGAATGTGGAAGAAAACGACATTCGCAGAACGATATATGCTAATGGTGAATTCTCGGCATATGGGGATCTTATCGACAAGGCATTTACAGGCTGGAAATCTTTTGCAGATACAAAGTTAAAAAAACTTGATAGCTCCGTTTCTGCCAAAATTCTCATATCCGAGTTGGCAGAGAATATAATGAAAGCATTTGAAGATATCTTGCTTATCAACAAGTATGATATTTACCAGATACTTCTTGCATACTGGAACGAAGTGCTTAATGACGATGTTTCTTTGATAATCTCGGATGATAAGGGCTATGAAATTGCAAGAGAGACCGAGAACATCATGAAGGAGACAAAGAAAACCGATGCTGACGGCAACCCTGAATTAAAGGCAGTAGGCTGGGAAGGCAAGCTTATTCCGAAGGAAATAGTTATCTCAGAGCTATTCCCCGAGGAGAAAAAGACGATTGATGACCTTATGGATATTGTCGCAGAGACCGATTCAAGACTCATGGCAATGATTGAGGAATTGGCAGAAGACTCGGCATTATCAGAACTTGCAGAGGGCGGAAAAGTCAAGAGCAAGGACATTCAGAAGAAAATTGACAAGATCATGGAAAATGTCCATACTCCGCTTATTGACAGCCTTGTAACGCTTCTGAATCTTCTTCCGTCAATGAAAAAGAAGGAATATACACAGTATATCGACAAGCACACCGAGCTGAAAGTTGCGTATACCGATAAAGGAACTGTAACCAAAGCATCCACAAATAATGCTTTGAGTGTTGCCCGTGCAGAAGCCCCTGTTCCTGCTGCATACGCCGATGACTATGAAGAGTTAAAGAAAGCGTTTGAGCTTGCACAAAGGTCTGAGGAGTCTACAAAGCTTATAAAAGAAATGGATAAGGCACTTGATGAAAAGGCTCGTGAGAGATATGCGTCACTTACCGATGATGAGATCAAGGAGCTGCTTGTAGACAAGAAGTGGTATTATGCCATAGGCAAGGGAATTATTGATCTGTACACAGCGATCTCTCATAAGCTTGCCGAGCGTATCACCGAGCTTTCAAAAAGATATGAGCTTACACTTACAGACCTTGACGGTCAGATAAACGAAGCAGAATCATCACTGTCAGATATGCTTGGTGAATTAACAGGCGATGATTATGATATGAAAGCTTTTGCAGAGTTAATAGAATTGCTCGGAGGTTCAAACGATGTCGAATAATAACAAAACTCCGGCGATAAGATTCAAAGGATTTACTGACACTTGGGAACAGCGTAAGTTGGGCGAGATTTCAGAATCATTTGAATATGGTCTAAACGCTGCCGCCACTGAATATGACGGCAAGCATAAATATATACGAATTACAGACATAGATGATTCAACACATCTATTCTTGCAAGATGATCTCACATCACCCGACATAGACTTTTCAACCGCAGACGATTACTTACTGCAAGAGGGCGATGTTCTATTTGCAAGAACCGGAGCGAGTGTAGGAAAAACCTATATTTATCGCCGTTCTGACGGTGATTTGTATTTTGCAGGCTTCCTTATCCGAGCAAAAATCAAAAGCGATTATGATGCGAATTTTGTGTTTCAGAATACTTTGACAGACAGTTATGATAGCTATATTCGTATCACTTCTAAGCGTTCCGGACAGCCTGGTGTCAATGCTCAGGAGTATGCTAATTTTGCATTATCTGTTCCAAGTCTTGCTGAACAGAAGAAAATCGGAGCTTATTTCTCTCATCTCGACACCCTTATCACCCTTCATCAGCGTAAGTGTGACAAGTTGATTCAATTCAAAGCGGCGATGCTGAAAAAAATGTTTCCCCAAAATGGTGCTGATAAGCCTGAAATAAGATTCAAAGGATTTACTGACGCTTGGGAACAGCGTAAGGTTCAAGATGTTGCTGACCGCTTTGATAATCTGCGTATCCCTGTTGCAGCAAATCTTCGAGTTCACGGAACAACGCCGTATTATGGTGCAAACGGAATTCAGGATTATGTGGAGGGATTTACACACGATGGAGAATTTGTCCTTGTTGCTGAAGATGGAGCGAATGACTTAAAAAACTACCCTGTAAAATGCGTAAACGGGCGTATTTGGGTCAATAATCACGCTCACGTCCTTCAAGGAAAGGCGGGAATTGCCGATAATAGCTTTCTTGCCTTTGCCATAAGTCAATCAGATATTGAATCACTTTTGGTAGGTGGCGGTCGAGCAAAGTTGAATGCAGAAGCCTTAATGAGCATTGAGTTTAGACTGCCCTGCTTGCAAGAACAGTATCGAATTGGCGAGTATTTGACACAGCTCGACAACCTTATCACCCTTCATCAGCGTAAGTGTGATAAATATAAAAGCATAAAAGCAGGATTGATCAGAAAACTTTTTCCATGAAATAACAAACACATTAAGGAGGAATGTACGTATGAGTATCGGTGATACCGAGAGAACCACGCAAAATCGTGTAATTGATTTCTTTAAGAACAGAAATATCCTCGATTATAAATATATTGGCAACCTGAAAGACAGAGCAAATAAAAATATCCGAGAAGACCGACTTCGTGCGTACCTGCGCCTTAGCGGTTACAGCGAAAGGCTGATAGACGGTGCTGTTGCCGAGCTTGTAAAAGCTGCTGATGATGTGACACATGGGCTTTATGATGCTAATCATAAGGTCTATACGCTGCTGAAATACGGTGCCAAGGTCAAGGAAACTCCCGAAAGCTCCCCTAAGACGGTTTACTTCATTGATGTTGATAACCCTACAAATAATGATTTTGCAATAGCCGAGGAAGTAACGGTTATTGACCGTCAGGAGAAAAGACCTGACCTTGTTATTTATGTCAACGGCATCGCTATGGCAGTTATAGAGCTGAAAAAGAGCAGCGTGTCCGTATCAAATGGTATCAGGCAGAACCTTACCAATCAGAAGGACGGCTTTATTGCATCGTTCTTTACCACAGTGCAGTTTTGTATGGCAGGCAATGAAATAGAAGGTCTGCGTTATGGCACTATTCTGACAGGCGAAAAATACTATATGGAATGGAAGCCTGACGGATTCCATGAAAACGAGGACGAGCGTGATCCTGAAGATGCACGTATTATGGAATACTGCGATCATATAGATAATCTTCTGCTTCAGCAGCTGTATCAGATGTTCGATAAGAAACGCTTTATTGACCTCCTTGAGAATTTTGTAGTTTTCGATAAGGGCATTAAGAAGGTATGCCGTTATAATCAGTTTTTCGGCATAAAGCGTACTCAGAACAGATTAGCAAAACAGCGTGGTGGTATTTTATGGCATACTCAGGGCAGCGGTAAAACGCTGACAATGGTATGGCTGTCAAAATGGATCCTTGCCAATTGTAAAGAAGAAAATCCTCGTGTGCTTATCGTCACCGACCGTGATGAACTGGATGAGCAGATTGAAAAGACATACATTGGTGTTGATGAAAAGATCACCAGAACCAAGAGCTGTGATGATCTGCTTCGCAAGCTGAATTCCTATGACAGTTCACTCTTATGTTCATTGGTGCATAAATTTGGTCGTCGTGGCGGAGAAGCTACTGAATCCGATTATGACAAGTATATTGATGAGTTGAAGAAGTCGCTCCCTGCTGACTTTAAGGCGAAAGGAAAAATCTTTGTCTTTGTTGATGAGTGTCACAGAACGCAGTCGGGCAAGCTTCATGCTGCAATGCAGGCAATCATGCCGGATGCGATATTCATCGGTTTTACAGGAACACCGCTCCTGAAAAAGGATAAGAAGACAAGTATAGAGGTGTTCGGCACTTATATTCATACCTATAAGTATAACGAAGCAGTGCGTGACGGTGTTGTACTTGATCTGAGATATGAATACAGAGATATCCCACAGGAGCTCAGCGCACATGACAGAGTTGACCAATGGTTTGACGTTAAAACACGTTCTCTTTCAAGCAGAGCTAAAGCAAAGCTGAAAGAGAAATGGGCAAGTATGCAGAAAATCTATAGTTCCCGTTCAAGGCTTGAACGTGTCGCTTGGGATATAATTCAGGATTTTGATTTGAAGCCTCGCCTAATGGACGGAAATGGAAATGCAATTCTCGTTTCAGATTCGATCTATACTGCTTGTAAGTATTATGAAATCTTCCAGCAGAGAGGTTTTAAGAAGTGTGCCATCATATCATCTTACACTCCGCAAACCGGTGATCTGAGAACTGATACTGTAAGTGCCGATGATGAAACTGAAACTTTTGAAAAATACGAGATATATCTCCGTATGTTAGGACTTGATCCTGATAATCTTCCTGAAAAGCTATCCATTCAGAAAAAGGTTGAGAATTTTGAAAAAGATGTTAAGGATAAGTTTATCAACCAACCTGCAAACATGAAACTGCTCATTGTGGTTGATAAGCTCCTCACAGGATTTGATGCTCCGCCATGTACATATCTGTATATTGACAAGAGTATGCAGGATCACGGTTTGTTCCAAGCTATTTGCCGTGTTAACAGACTGGATGGTGACACAAAGGAATTTGGATATATCGTTGATTATAAGCAGCTTTTCGGAGACCTAAAGAATGCTATGGACACCTATACATCAGGTGCATTTGAAAACTATGATCCGGAAGATGTCGATGGACTTATCAAAGATAGAAGCGCTGAAGCAACCAAGCATTTCAATGAAGTGTACGATCAGTTGGAAGAACTATGCGAAGGCGTAGAAGCTCCAAAGGATGATTTACAGTATATGCATTATTTCTGTGGAGAATCCGGTATGAGCGAAGAAACTGATGAGATCTATTCTCGCCTTAGAGAGAGGCTTTATAAGCTTGTAAGCGGTTTAGTTCGCGCATTTGCAGAAGCCAAGCCATACATGGTTGATATTTATACTGCCAAAGAAGTATCTGCATACGATGAAAAAGTAAAATTCTATGTTGAGCTGAAACAGACAATCGGAAATAAAAGTGGAGACTTCTTGGATTTTAAAGCTTATGAGCCGGATATGCGCAAACTGATCGACAACTATATTACAGCTTCAGATAGCGTTAAAATCAGTGAGTTAGATGATCTAACACTACTTGATTTCGTAGCAGAACAGGGAGAAATCATGACCGAAGAAGATGCCCCCTCAGATAAAAAAGAAGGAGCAGCTGAAGCGATTGAAAATAATATTCGCCGTAAAATGGTAGAAAAAGTTGCGGTCAACCCTAAGTATTATGAAAAGATGTCAGCAATACTGGATGAGCTGATTCAAAAAAGAAAGCAAGGCGTTATCTCTTATAAGGAACTCCTTGAGGAGCAAATAAAGCTTGCGAAAAATATTGAACATCCGGAACAAAATGAAGACTATCCTGAAAGCATAAGAAAAAGTAAGGCTTTGCAAGCTATATACGATAATACTGACGGTAATGAAATATTAGCAATCAAACTTCATAATGCTGTTCTTAGCAGTAAAATGAGCGGATTCCGTGGTGATCCTATAAAAGAAAACAGAATAAAGAAAGCTTTATTCATTATTCTTAATGATGATTCTGAAGTCGAAAGATTATATAAAATCATTGAAAAGCAGGAGGAATACTAATATATGACAATTATGATTTCTGGCATACCTATTGATATCCATAAAAAGAATATCAAGAATATGCATCTTCAGGTCAAGCCTCCTGATGGACACGTCGTTATCTCAGCTCCGGCATCTATTGATGATAAGGCAATAGAAATATATGCCCGAACAAATCTTATTTGGATCAAAAAACAGATTGAAAAGTTTCAACATCAGGCAAGAAGCACTAAACGTCAGTATGTAAGCGGAGAAACGCTTTTCATATGGGGAAAACAATATTATCTATCCTTTCAGCCTAATTCACAAAAGAACGGATTTGAAATAAAAGGAGATAAGGTAATACTCTTTATGCGTGAAGAAAGTACAGTAAAGCAAAGAGAAAACTATGTGCGAGAGCAGTACCGTATCTTACTAAAAGCGGAAATTGAAAGATTACTTCCGAAGTGGGAAAGGCTTACCGAGCTATACTGTGATTCTTGGCAAACCAAATATATGTTAACTCGCTGGGGAACTTGTAATACAGAGAAGAAAAAACTATGGTTTAATTTACAGCTTGCACAGAAACCAATCGAGTGTTTAGAGTATGTAATATTGCATGAACTTCTCCATTTAAAGGAACGTACACATAATTCAGTTTTTATTTCATATATGGATTTGTACATGAAGGATTGGCGGGTTGTACGAAAAGAACTTAATGATTTAAGACTAGATTATTATAATACGGTTGAATGATGCGATTGTTTGCCTTAGGCAGAGAAAGGAGTAAAAAATGTTAGATCAGCCCAAAGAACTAATAGAAAAGCATATAAAAACGCATACGGAAAGATCAGCAGAAGACGAAGCAGCTGTCTCTACATTAGAATTCTTTTTTCGTTCAAATGGGCGGATTAACCCATTATTTGCATCTAATGATAAGTGGCCTAATACTGATGGAACGTTTGAATATGTAGCAGATCCTGATGTATCAAGGCGACCTAAGCAAAATTTCTTTGTTCAGATAAAAGGATCTCATTCATACAGAGAGGATAATGGGAAAATCAAATATTCATTGCAAAGTCTTGGTTTTCCTGCAACGATGGCTATGGATGTCACCTTAGACCCAGGAATACTCTTTGTTGTACTTAATCCTGATGAAAGAGGCTCTGAGCGTGTTTTCTGGAAGTATATGTCGGTAGACTATATCAACTCTATAAATTTCACTCAAGGAAGTATAACGGTTGATTTCGCCCCTTCAGAGGAAATTTATAATACTGATGAAAGTATTATTGATTTTTGTAAAAGACTTGATCGTATAATTGAACATCATTCATTTGTAAATAAGCTTAGTTCAACTCAGCTTAATCTTGATGATATCAAAAGAATTGTAATGGCTTGTAATAGGTCGATAGTCAGAAGTATTGATACAATAGAAAGCCTTGGCGCAACTAGAGATGAAGTCTCACAAGATATTTTACCGAGATTATATGATCTTTGTAGAGTGGCTCTTTTACTAAACTCTTATAATCTTGGATGCTCGAAGCCAAATCTTCAATTAGCATATGAACAAGCTCAACTCGATTTGAAAACTAAATATCTTGCTAATTTTTTAAGAGGATTAAAGTATATTGATTGCCGTATTCCGGAAGATGGTCAAACCGAACGATTAATGCTAAAATACTATAACTTCATGTGGCAGATTAGAGAATTTTTCAATAATATTTACAAGATTTTAATCTTGCGAAACCTTGAAAAGTTCCCACTAAATACGGATCAACTTGACAACGAGTACTATAATATAGTTGCAAAAGCTATTGAATCTACGGATTTATCACCTCGTTCTATGGAAAGCACACGTTTTTATGTTCAAAAGAAAATGCCATTTTATGTTGGCGCCGAACGCTATTATGAAATCACCTTGCAATTAGCCAATAAATATGCTACTAAATTTAATAGAATAACTGTTTATTCAAAGCAGAATATTTCAACTGGTTATTCAATTAATATTGGCTATACCGACACAACGATTGATTTATGGGGTATTGTTTCAAATATAAAAATCATCACAAACTGGAGGGTATCCATTGCACCTACTTGTTTAAACAAACTTGGAAGAATATTAAATATTCCATTAAGTTTGAATGCAAACTATGACGAGTATGCTGAATTAATGAGTTTTCTCACCAAAACGGGAATGACGTTGCTTGATCTTATTGATTTACAAGAAATGGATTTCCATTCAATTACTGATCAAATATATGGTAATACAAACACTAAACACTTTAGAGAAATGATTGAGATATTGAGAAGAGATTATTCTTCCGATTCCGTAATATTTGGAAAAAATGTTGTTCGTTATCTTTTGATTAATCTTCGTGAAAAAAGTCTAATTGATGTAATGCCTAATAGATTCACAAAAATGCTAGCTGGTTCCCCTCTTTACCTTGCATCAGGATGTCGTCCATTTGAACGCAATCCGCTTCTAGCAAATTTACCACATAGTAAAACAGCTGAAGTTAGTATAACAAAAATACTTAGTGCATCTGGAACAGAAAAAATCAATATTCTTTTACCATATCTAAGAATAAGAAATGCGATAAATAAATCGGGTGAAATATATTTCAAAGCAAGCGAAATTGCTTCAGACAAATCCATTAACGATTATAATGAGTATTTAGTTGAGTGGGAGCAAGATCAAGGATATAGCATAGTAAATGATAGTGGCTTAGTTACAATATCTGCCTATGAGACCATTACACTTAAGATTCTACAGAGATTGTTAGATTTTACGCAAGCAGGAATTAAAGGTCAAAAAGAACTAAACGCACGATTTATAAAAGATCATTCAGCACTCTTTGAGAAGGTTGATGTTTCCAAGCAAAAAGCAATTAAATATGCTTTTGTTAATTCAAGAATACTGTTGATATATGGTGCTGCTGGAACGGGTAAAACAACACTTATTAATTATATATCTAGTCTTATGCCCAAATCAAAAAAGCTTTTTCTTACTAAAACACATGCTGCCATTCAACACCTTCAAAGAAGAATTGATAATCCAGGATCAGATTCTGATTTTATTTGTATTGATAGTTTTACAAGAAGAGTTAATTTGCCAGATTATGATATTATTTTTGTAGATGAGTGCAGTACAATAGATAATCGAACAATGCTTAACTTTATTAGTAAAATTAGTTCGGATTCATTAATTGTCCTTGCAGGAGACATCAATCAAATCGAATCAATTGATTTTGGTAACTGGTTTTATTATGCTAAAGATATCATAACTACACATGGAGCTAACGTTGAATTACTTGATACTTGGCGGACTCGGGAAGAAAACTTACTGAGCCTATGGGAAGAAGTAAGGAACAATGATGTTAGGATCACCGAAAAACTCGTCATAGACGGACCCTTTTCAAAGGAAATCGGATCAGATATTTTTACTTCTGACGTTAAAGATGAAGTTGTTTTATGCTTGAACTATGATGGGAAATTCGGGTTAAATAATATAAACAGTTATTTCCAAAATGCAAATCCAAATGGAGAAGCTATAATATGGCAAAGCTGGAGGTTTAAAAAGGGAGACAAAATTCTCTTTAATGATAACTCTCGTTTCACATATCTTTATAATAATCTTAAAGGGATCATCGTTGAAATTGAAAAGGCTGATGATCAAATAGCGTTTACTATTGATGTGGAAACAATAATTACTGAACAACAATGTAAATCAGATCAAATAGAGTACATTGACACCATAGACGAAAAAACTCGGATTAAACTCATTGTATATGCTTTCGATGAAGATGAAGTTGATGACGAGGAAGACGCTAAGAAGACTATTATACCTTTCCAGTTAGCATATGCCGTTTCGATTCATAAAGCACAAGGCTTAGAATATGATTCTGTAAAAGTTGTTATTCCGAGCGTTAATACCGAAAAAATAACAAAAGGTGTATTTTACACAGCGATAACTCGCACAAAGAAAAAACTAACGATTTACTGGAGTTCCGAAACGATGGAAGCAATTATTTCTGGTTTTTCATCTGAACATAGTGGATTTAAGAGCTTACAAATAATAAAAGATAAACTGTCTCTGACATAAGATCTTGTACAGGGTCAAGATACGATGTAAGTTCTATACAAATACTCAAAACTCATAAAAAATAAGGACAATGCCTACTTTGTATGTCATCGTCCTTATGATGTTATTATGTAATTGATGTCGGCATGTACTGCTACTGGGATAGTGTTACTATTTGGAACGGGGATAGTAACGTTAAAAGTAGAATGTCCAAGCCAATCCTGGATTGCTTGTGTGAGCAAATCTCAGTTCTTTGTGAGTTATTCAGTTCCAAAAGGGTATGCTGTCATTGTGGCGCGCGCCATAATGATGATATGGACTTGTGCGGAACGGTTTGCAGGTGTTCCAATAGACTACGGGCAAGCGGCACACATCAATATTGTGCCTTAACGAAATCTTAACACCGTAACCGTAATCTTAACAGCACTTTAACCGCTCACGTGATATAATAAAGCTATAATTTGAACGAGAGGTGTACGATGTTACATAAAAATAGAGTAAAAAACAGAACTCATATGACTTCATTTCGGGTCATCATTATCAGTTTCTTTTGCCTAATTCTGGTAGGTTCGTTGCTTCTGATGCTGCCTATCTCATCAAGGCAGCGGTGTGTGACTTCATTCCCTGATGCAATGTTCACAGCCGTTTCGGCTACCTGTGTGACTGGGCTTGTTGTAAAGGATACTGCTACATACTGGTCTCTGTTCGGGCAGGCGGTCATTCTGATGCTAATTCAGATCGGAGGTATGGGCGTTATCACCGTCGGGCTTACGATCATTAGAGCATCAGGGCGGAAAATCGGTCTGTGGCAGCGCAGTACGATGCAGGAATCCATCTCCGCACCGCAGGTAGGCGGTATTGTGAAGCTGACAGGCTTTATCCTTAAAACATCACTTATCATAGAGATGATCGGTGCGGCTTTGCTTGCACCCGTTTTCTGCAATGATCTTGGTATCGCTAAGGGACTGTGGTATTCCTTGTTTCACAGCATATCGGCTTTTTGCAATGCAGGCTTTGATCTGTTCGGCATAAAAGAACCGTTCTCATCGCTGACCTTTTACCACAGCAACATCTATCTCAATATCATCATTATGCTGCTGATTATTACGGGAGGCATCGGCTTTCTCGTCTGGGGCGATATCGGAACACACAAGCACAGGATCAGGCGCTACTCTCTGCAAAGCAAGGTCGTACTGATGACATCTGCTTTTTTGATCGTTCTGCCTGCGCTGTATTTCTTCTTTTTTGAATATGACCATGGGACTATTCATGACCGGACGATCCATTCACTGTTTCAGTCTGTCACAACACGAACCGCAGGCTTTAACACAACTGATCTCGCTGCTATGGATGAATCAGGTACAGCCATTATGATCATTCTTATGCTTATAGGCGGTTCTCCAGGTTCCACCGCAGGCGGTATGAAAACAACGACTTTTGCTGTTCTGTTACTTTCTGCGATCACAGTGTTTAGCCGCAGAAATGATGTGCAGTGCTTCAAAAGAAGAATATCAGACGAAACTGTCCGCAGTGCAGGCGCTGTTTTGTTTATGTATCTTGTATTGTTCTTTACAAGCGGTGTCATTATCAGCAGAGTGGAAAATCTACCGCTGCTGACCTGTCTGTTTGAAACAAGCTCAGCTATCGGTACTGTAGGGCTGTCACTCGGCATTACAAGCGGTCTGTCTGCTGTATCCCGTGTAATACTGATGATACTTATGTTTTTCGGGAGAGTCGGCGGACTGACACTCATTTATGCAGCTCTGCCGTCGGCGGACAGTCAGAATTCACGCTTACCGCTTGAAAAAATATCCGTAGGATAAGGAGTCTTATATATGAAAACAGTTTTAATTATCGGAGTAGGTCAATTCGGCAGTCACATTGCCAGACGCATGGAGGAGCTTCGGTGTGAGGTCATGGCAGTAGATGAAAATGAGAAGCATATCAACGATATCCTGCCTTATGTGACCAACGCAAGGATCGGTGACAGCACCAATGAGGAATTTCTCCGTTCGCTTGGTGTAGGAAACTATGATGTTTGTATCGTTGCACTCGGCAGTCGGTTTCAGTCCTCTCTGGAAACAACGTCTTTGCTCAAGGAGCTGGGGGCAAAGAAAGTCATATCCCGTGCGACAAATGATGTACAAATGAAATTCCTGCTTAAAAACGGAGCCGATGAGGTTGTCTATCCTGAGAAGCAGATGGCACTTCGCATCGCTACAAAATATGCATCAGACAGCATACTCGACTTTATTCATCTGGATAACAATTACTCGATCTACGAACTGAAAGTACCGAAGGACTGGTTCGGAAAGTCGCTTTCACAGATCGATATACGAAAGAAATTCAAGATCAATATTCTGACGATCAAACGTGGAGAAGAGGTATTTATCCCTTCACCGGACACTGTAATTGAAACTGATGACATCGCATTTGTCATAGGTGAGGTTCGGGATATCCAGAAGTGTTTCAGAATCTAGGAGATGATCGTGTGAGAGATATTCTGCTTGCACTGTCTGTAGGAGCAATGTTTCTCTACGGCTTTTATATTATGAAAAAAGTAGATGAATTCATCGAGGAGATACAAAAGAGCAGACGTGGACACGACCTGTCAGAAGATGTTGTTGACGAACACAAAAGTGATATGATATAATAACAAGGGTGATCCTTATGACTGTTAATTCTATAAAAAGCTCTAAAGCATTTTCTGTGTTCATCGTTTCCGCTAACAACCGCATAGTGCCTTTAGAGACAGCAATAGATCATAATGATCCTGTTGCAGAACGTGAGAGTTATACTGCTGAAAAATGTCTTCTCTATATTGCCTTGACAAGAGCACAGAAGCAGGCATATATTACTTGTTACGGTAAAAAATCCGAGTTTATTTGATAAAGGTGTTGGACAACAAAAACTGCGCTGACATAACAGCGATCTTTATAGCCAAGGAGGGATAATACAATGGCTGATTCTAATAAATATATTGATATGAGTGCAAAGGAAGCTCTCAAACTTGCAAAAGATAAATATCTGCTTCTCCCAGATATTCAGCGGGAATATGTCTGGAGCATGGAGGATATTGAAAAACTATTTGAATCGATAGTTGATGGCTATCCAATAGGATCTTGCATCTTTTGGAAAACCAATAAAAAAACACTAAACGCAGAAAAGCCCAATCTTTATTTTTTCCTTAGAGAGTTTAAGAGAGAGAAAAGTAAAAACGAAAAGGCATCTGAAGTGTTTGGCGAAGAGGGTGATTATTACATCGTCCTTGATGGTCAGCAACGTATAACATCTCTCAATATAGCGTTATATGGTTCTTATACTTGCTATAAAGGTGGTCGTGGTCGTTCAAAAAGCGATCCGAAATACTGGATAACCAGAGAGCTATATTACAATCTTGATTATTACAAGAATGAAGAAGATGAGGAAAAAGACGATGAAAATCCACCCAAACGCTTCTCTTTTCTAACAAAGGAAGACGCAAATAATGGTAACTATTATAAAGTAAAGAACATTTTAGCTTTTGATGACGATAGAGCATTACTACGGGAACTCATAAAAGCCGGCTATGAAGAAATCATTCAAAATGATTTGTGCAGGCTGTTTTCAAGAATACATAGCTCAGGTTCTGATGGCATTGTTCATTACTATTGTATTTCTGAAAATACATATGATGAGGCGTTAGATATATTTGTAAGAGTTAATTCTACCGGACGAAAACTTTCAAAATCCGATCTTCTGTTTTCTACTCTTATTGATGGATGGAAGGAAGGAAAAGAGAATATTGAAAATACGCTCAAGTCTGCCAACAGCAAAGGTGATTCATTTAGTTTTTCCCGTGATTACTTGATGCGCTTACTACTTGTACTTGCAGATGCGCCTACAAATTTAAAAATAGAATCGTTTGATAAAAAGACTATACAAAAAATTCGTGACGATTGGGAGAATCTTTCAAAAGCATTTATCAATATGGTAGAAACGCTTGTATCAATAGGATTGTCTGATGGTTTCCTGACATCGTATAATGCAACGATGCCGATTGTATATTTTATCTATAAGGGTGGAAAAATCAATTCAGAGGGCGCTAAGAAGGAAATAAGAAAATTCTTATCGATTTCAATGGCAAAAAGGCTTTTCGGTGTTGCAAGCAACGACGCATTAAGGAGTACACGAGCTGCTCTTCAAAGCTATGACTGCAAAAAGAACCCGTTTGTTTTATCCATATTTGATTCTGTAACTCTGACAGGCAACAGAACCTTTAAAGTCGAAGAAACAGACATTGATTACTGGCTTGATAATTATACTATCGGTCCAAATACGTATATAATTCTATCATTGTTATATCCAACGCTGAAATTGTCACAAGAGTCTTTTCATCAGGATCATTGTCATCCCCACGTTTCTTTTGATGACAAACCAATATCTTCATTAGGATTATCAGAAGAAACAGTTAGAGAGTGGCAATACAAAAGAAATCTTCTGCCTAATTTGCAGTTCCTTGAAGGTAGAGAGAACGAAAGTAAGAACAAGACTCCACTAAAAGATTGGATAGCTGATGGAAACACCATTAAATTTCTTCCTTCTGGAGTATCTCTTGAATTAAAAGATTTTGATGATTTTTTTACAGAACGTCGCAAGCTTATAAGAGGAGAATTGATAAGGATATTCAATATCAAAATCACTACTGAGTAATTTTGATATATCTATAGTTAAATAAAAGCGGAAACCCCATATTTATAGAGTTTCCGCTTTAACTTTGACTCCAGTACTGGGTTCAAAGTTGCTTATTCAATTCCTTGCTTGCCCCTGCCTTTAGCCTTGTTCTTCTGCGCTTCTGCGTGGTCAAGCCGGAGCTTGGCAAGGTTCTCCTGAGTACGTTCAATTCTGCCGTCAATGTTATAGAGAGCAGCTTCAAGACGATTCAGGTTATGGGCAAAGCTCTCAAGCAGCTTCGTGGTATGTGATGCGGCACCTTTCAGGTAAGCGGACATACCGCCGCCCATCATGTTACTGTGCATCGTGACAGACAGGTCAAACCCTGGAAAGAGCCGACCTTCACGGAAGTATCAGCATACTTGATAGCCAGTACCGCATCTTCAAAAGCCTTAGCTTAATCCTGTATAATAAAACTTGACACATACAAAACAATCAAAGTATAATAAAAACAAAGGAGTGTGTCATCAATGGGAACAGGAAAACAATATGATGAAGAGTTTAAAAAGCAGGCAATAAAGCTTGCAAAGGAGATTGGCACCTAGCTTTATGCCGCTGGGTGTATTTTTATTTGTAACGTGTATTATTTTACAGTTCACCTGCCCTAATTTGACAAAAGTACGTCAATGGAGTATAATGTAACCAGCGTTACGCAAATTAATTATAGGCAATACTACACAAGACAAGCCTATACCTATTATTATAGAAACGAGGTCATGAAAATGAGCGAGGAAAGAATACCTAAGAGAAGTGAAGTGCCTGAACAGTTCAAGTGGGCACTGGAGGATATTTATGCCACTGACGAAAAGTGGGCGGAGGACTTGCAGAAGCTTAAGGCTATGCCTGAGAGAATAGCGGCGTTCAAGAGCAGACTTGGCGAGAGCGCTGACACGCTTTATGATTTTATGCAGCTTTCGGACGAGATATCTGTTCTTTGCGACAGCCTTGGCAACTATGCTCAAAGACGTTCTGACGAGGACACTGCAAATGCAAAGTATCAGGGCTTTCTCGGTCAGCTTATGAACGCTTATGTGGCAGTAAATTCAGCAGGAAGCTTTGAAACACCTGAGATCATTTCTATCGAGGAGGATAAGCTTCAGAAATTCTATGAGGATAAGCCTGAGTTGAAGCTTTATAAGCGTGCGCTGGATAAGCTACGTCGTAAAAAGGCTCATATCCTCTCTGAGGCTGAGGAGAAGATACTTGCCCTGACCGGTGAAATGGGTCAGTCCCCTGAAAATATATACTCTATGTTTTCTGACGCAGACCTGCGTTTCCCTGACGCTGTGGATAAGGACGGCAAGGCTCATCAGGTCACACACGGAAGCTATATCCCACTGGTGCAGAGCGAGGACAGAGTGCTTAGGAAGTCGGCTTTCGAGTCTATGTACGGCACATTTGACAAGTTCAGGAACACCTGTGCGGCAACACTGTCGGCACAGATAAAAGCGGTGAACTTCTATGCAAAGGCAAGAAGATATGATTCAAGTCTTGAAGCCGCTTTGGACGGAACAGAAGTACCTGTTTCAGTGTACAAAAACCTTATTGAAGCCGTCCATGACAATATGCACTATATGTACGATTATGTTGCACTGAGAAAGAAGCTTCTGGGCGTTGACGAGCTGCATTTCTATGACCTTTATACTCCTGTTGTTCCTGACGCTGATATGAAGATAACCTTTGAGGAGGCTAAGGAAACTGTCCTGAAAGCCCTTGCACCTATGGGCGAGGATTACCTTGCGATACTCAAAGAGGGCTTTGAGAACCGCTGGATAGACGTTTACGAGAACGAGGGCAAAACAAGCGGAGCATATTCCGCAGGTGCAAGAGTTCACCCTTATGTGCTGCTCAATCATAAGGATACGCTTAACTGTATGTTTACGCTGGCGCATGAAATGGGTCATGCTATACACTCATATCTTTCAAATAAAAATCAGCCTGTGGTATATTCAGATTACGTTATCTTCGTGGCAGAGGTAGCTTCAACTTGCAATGAAGCATTGCTCATGCAGTATCTGCTGAAAAATACCGAGGATAAAAAGCAGAGAGCGTATCTTATAAATTACTTCCTTGAGCAGTTCCGTACCACACTTTACCGCCAGACAATGTTCGCAGAGTTTGAGCTGAAAATAAATGAAATGGTAGCGGTAGGGGAGAGTCTGACAGCCGAGGGGCTGAACGAGCTTTACGGCGAGCTAAACAAGCTTTATTTCGGTGACGGAATAGTGCTTGATGATGAGATAAAATTGGAGTGGGCAAGGATACCTCATTTCTATTATGACTATTATGTTTATCAGTATGCAACAGGCTATTCTGCGGCTATCGCACTTTCACAGAGGATATTGAAGTATGGCGAACCTGCGGTAAAGGACTATATAGGCTTCCTGAAAGGCGGCTGCTCAACTGACCCTATCTCATTGCTTAAGGGTGCAGGAGTAGATATGGCAACAACTCAGCCTATTAATGAAGCACTTGCAATGTTCGGAGAGCTTGTAAAGGAAATGGAAGAGGCAATGGCGGAGTAGGAGTAAGTGAGGAGTTAGGAGTGAGGAGTGAGGAATGAGGAATGAGGAATTAGGAATTAGGAATGAGGAATGAGCATAGCTGACCAGAGTTGTGCCCCCAACACCGAGCGTAGCGAGAGATAAAACGCAGGCTCAAGCCCGGCGTTAGAGGGCTTGCAGGGTCAAGGGACAGAGTCCCTTGTGGGTACAGGGCAAAGCCCTGTCGGAGTTTGAGGCAGAGCCTCAATAGGCGTAAGCCTACCAAGCGGTGCAGATAAAGAAATAAAAGCACACAAAAGTAAAAGAAACAATAAAGCGGTGTCGGAGAAAAAATCTCTGCACCGCTTTTTCTATCCCATTAAACAAAGTAAAACCCGCAAAGAGCGTAGCGATTTTGCGGCGGAAGGAACTTGCCTGAATGAACAGTATGCCTTTACCACTTCTTATCTATATCTGCACAACGCATACCTATCTTCAACGCCCTCAGCTCAACATAACAGCCGCATAAAACGCACATTCCGTCCACAAGCTTTTCGCAATCCTTGCAAAAATCCAAACGCTGACGATACTCTTCCTCTGATACTTTCTTGTCCGCAGGGTATGCCGCAATGTGTGAACGCATATCACGGAGAAAATCATTTTCGTCCATATCCTCCAACAGGCATTTTCTGCACCTGATCTTTGTTATATCACTCATAATAATTTCTCCATTGTACAAAAAAGCGGACAGCTCAATGCCGTCCGCCTTGTTATCTTATTCTACAGAAATGATGTAGTAGTAAACAGGCTGACCGCCGTTTATAAGGTTTACATCAAGATTTGAGAACTTCGCAGCTACCTGCTTTTGCAGTGCCTCAGCCGCCTCGTCTGTAACATCTGAGCCGTAAAGGATAGTGATGAATGAGCTGTCGCCCTTAACAAGCTTCTTTGTGAGCTTGTAAGCTGCCTTTGAAACGTCCTTTTCCACAAAGCTCAGCTTGCCGTTTTCAATGCAGAGTATCTCGCCCTGCTTGATAGCGTGACCCTCATAGTCAGAATCCCTTGCCGCAAATGTTACCTGACCTGTGGCAACTCTTTCAAGTGCATTGGTCATCTCAATGCGGTTCGTATTGAAATCAGCGTCAGGGTCAAATGCCAGCATTGCTGACATTCCCTGCGGTATAGTCCTTGTCTGAAGCACGCATACCTTTCTGTCTGCAAGCTTAACAGCCTGCTCAGCCGCCATGATGATGTTCTTGTTGTTTGGCAGAACGAAAACCGTTTCAGCGGGGCATGACATTATTGCCGCAAGTATATCCTCAGTGGACGGGTTCATGGTCTGTCCGCCCTTAACGATGCAGTCAACACCGATATCTCTGAACATTGACTCAATGCCGTTTCCTGCCGCAACTGCAACAAAGCCGTACTGCTTTTCAGGCTTTGCAGGAACGAATTCCTGTTTTGCTTCTTTCTGTCTGGCCTTGTGCTGGAGCTTCATATTTTCTATCTTTGGCAGATTGATGTAGCCAAATTCAAGACCCTTCTGGATAGCCTTACCAGGGTCGTTGGTATGAACGTGTACCTTTATTATCTCATCGTCCTCGACAACTACAACGCAGTCACCGATAGTTTCAAGATAAGCTCTCAGCTTTGATGAATCGTCAGCGTCAGCTTTCTTTGTGATTATCATTTCAGTGCAGTATGTGAAGTGTATCTCACAGTCATACTGACCAACAGTAGCCGCAAATGTGTCGACTGTTACCTGCTGTTTCTGTGCAGGAGCATCAGCCTTTACTATTTCGCCACCCTTGAATACATCTCTCATTGCTTCAAAGATAATGAGAAGTCCCTTGCCGCCTGCGTCAACAACGCCTGCCTTGGCAAGTGCAGGGAGAAGCTTTGGTGTTTCGTTCAGTGAAAGTTCAGCCTGTTTGCAAACTTCCTCCATTATAATAATAGGATCGTTTGTGGAGTGGAGCATTTCTCTTGCTTTCTCCGCAGACTCTCTTGCAACTGTCAGGATAGTTCCCTCTGTAGGCTTCATTACGCTCTTGTATGCTCCTGAAACGCCCTGTTCCAGTGATTCAACAAGTTCGTTCGCACCCATTTCCTTTTTGCCTGCAAGTCCTTTTGCAAAGCCTCTGAAAATAAGCGAAAGTATAACGCCTGAGTTTCCCCTTGCACCTCTGAGAAGTGCAGAAGCTGTTGTGCTTGCCACAACTGAGCAGTCTGTATCGTCGCTGAGATTTTCAAGCTCTGCTACGGAATTTGTTATAGTCATTGACATATTTGTTCCTGTATCTCCGTCAGGTACCGGGAACACGTTAAGCTCGTCAACTGATTTTTTCTTGTTAGATATGCTGTGTGCGGCACTTATGACAGCGTCACGCAGCAAGCCTCCGTTTATCACTATAGTTTTCCTCCTATACTGTTATAGATATCCTAGGACGTTCAGCCTTTCATTTCGTCAACGTAAACGTTCACAGATTTAACGTTGACCCCTGCCTGCTCTGTCAGAACATAATTTACCTTGTGAATGATGCTGTCAACGATAGCTCCGACATTTATGCCGTAGTTCACAGTGATGTGCAGGTCAACGATAAGCTCGTCCCCGTCCTGACGGATTATAACGCCCTTTGTGGTGTTCTCTTTCTTTAGCATTGCAGAAACGCCCTGTTTTGCACCATAGGCGTTAAGTCCTGCCACGCCGAAACAGCTTTCGGCAGTATCCGAGATAAGCTGTCTGAGATATCCAGTGGATATACCTATAGTTCCAATGTGGTTGCGAAACTTTATCACAGAAAACAACTCCTCTTGATCGTGGCAGGATCACAAGCTTATTTCTTATGCCGCCACATAATAATTTATTTTATTATATCATAAACATTTGACTTTTGCAATAGGTTTTCGCTCTTTTGTACACCTGTCAAATTTATCCCAGAAGCCATTTTGCGGCTTCCAGAGGCGTTTCGGCTATATACACCGCACCTGCCTGAGAAAGCTCCTCTCTTGTGCCGTAGCCGTAAAGCATACCGATACAATCTATACCAAGAGCTTTTGCACCAAGCACGTCATGATGCCTGTCGCCTGCCATTATCACCTGTGAGCGGTCATTAACTCCGCAGTTTTTCAAAGTGTGCACGATAACGTCCGCCTTTACGCTCCTAGAGCCGTCAAGCTCCGCACCGCCTATGTAGTCAAAATACTGTGCAAGGTGAAAGTGCTCCAAAATCTTCACCGCAAAGACCTGCGGCTTAGAAGTCGCCACCGCAAGGTGAAGCCCAGCCTCTGACAGCTTTTTAAGACATTCTTCAACGCCGTCATAAACACGGTTCTCGAAAATGCCCTTGGTGGTGTAATATTCACGGTAGTATTTAACAGCCTGCTCGCATTTTTCATCATCAAAGCCGTAAAAATCCCTGAAAGAGTCTTTCAGCGGCGGGCCGAGAAACTTTGTCATGGTGCTGATCTCAGGCTCTATGCCGAACTTTTTCAGTGCGTATACAGCCGAATTTATTATGCCCTCGCCCGACTCAGTAAGCGTGCCGTCAAGGTCAAAAAGAACATATCTGTAATTTTTCATGTCATTACCTCACATAATACAATATATCAATTGCTATTATAACGCAAAATGGCTTTTTTGTCAAAGAAAATGGGCAATTACGCACAAAAAATCTTGCTGAAATACGGCATTTAGCTCATTGACAAAAATATTGTTATAAGTTAAAATTAAAAAGGCGGTTTGTGTCGGAAAAGCCGCCGAAAAGAAGTATTTTTCCTTTTATTTGGGAAAAGAATAAATATGAATGAGGTGTTATTTTGAAACTTATTTTTGATGTTTCAGACAAGCCAAAGGCTGGTCAACTGGTAGTTTTTGCATTGCAACAAATGCTGGCTATCCTTGCGGCGACCATCGCTGTGCCGCTTATTATCGGCAACGGTCTTACTCCTGCGGCTGCAATGTTTGGTGCAGGTGTGGGAACTATAGTTTATATCTTTTTTACAAAAAGAAAAAGCCCTGTGTTTCTTGGCTCGTCCTTTGCTTTTTTAGGCTCAATGGCGGCGGCTTTTGCAGGCGGCGTTTCAATGCAGCTTGGCATGCTTGGACTTATCGTCGGCGCACTGCTTGCAGGACTTGTATATGTCGTTATCGCAATAGTAGTAAAATTTGTTGGAGTAGGCTGGCTCAATAAGCTCATGCCTGCTGTGGTAATAGGACCGACCGTTGCTATAATCGGACTTTCCCTTGCAGGAAATGCTGTTGGCGACCTGCTCAAAGGCGATGTTACAAAGCAGGTAACAGAGTATGCAGTTTCCACAGACAGCGGCACACCTGAGATTATAGAAACTGTATCCAATGTGCCTGTTGGTTCATCATATGTGGCTTTTGTTTGCGGACTTATTACCCTCGCAGTGGTAATGCTTTGCTCAACATATGGCAAGAAAACACTCAAACTTATACCTTTTATAATCGGTATCCTTGCAGGCTATGCAGCCGCAGCAATCTTCACTGTTATCGGCAATATATGTGATATTGACGCACTTAAAATAGTAGATTTCAGCGTTTTCAGCAGCTATATGCTCACAGACGGCAGCGTTTCACTGAAAACATTTGTGAGCCTGCCGGACTTTGCATTTGTTTCAGGTCTGAAAGGTCTTAAAGAGTTCGACTTCTCATATTTTGCAACTATATTTGTAGCCTATGTGCCGGTCGCATTGGTAGTTTTCGCAGAACACGTTGCTGACCATAAGAACCTTTCTTCTATTATCGACCATGACCTCCTTGAAGAGCCAGGTCTTACAAGAACGCTTCTCGGCGACGGTGTGGGTTCTATCGCAGGCGCACTGTTCGGCGGCTGTCCGAACACAACATACGGTGAGTCCGTTGCCTGCGTTGCGATCACTGGAAATGCTTCTGTAGTAACTATCTTTGCGGCAGCAATAGGCTGTATGCTGTTTTCGTTTATCACTCCGCTTGTTGCGTTCGTTGATTCTATCCCTGCCTGCGTAATGGGTGGCGTTTGTATCGCTCTTTACGGCTTTATCGCAGTTTCAGGTCTTAAAATGATACAGGACGCAAACCTTGACGATAACAGAAATCTCTTTGTTGTGTCCGTTATCCTCATTGCAGGTATCGGCGGTCTGACACTCACATTCGGTGATATAACACTCACAGAAGTAGCGGCAGCACTTATCCTTGGCATTCTTACAAACGTTATGCTCTCAAAGAAAAAAGGCAACGCAGCCAAGAAATAATTATAACAAAATTGCAGAGGCGAACAGTGTTCGCACGTTACTGCACACAAAAAATGCGAATTTATAAATCATTACGAAAGGAAATGGGAAAATGGGAAACGTAAATATCATCAATCACCCGCTTGTAAAGCACAAAATAACGCTTATGCGTGACGAAAAGACAGGAACAAGAGAGTTCCGTATACTTGTGGAAGAGGTCGCAATGCTCATGGGCTATGAGGCTATGAGAGATCTTCCAACAGAGGACGTTGAGGTGAAAACACCTATCACCACAAGAAAGCTCCCTATGCTCTGCGGCAAAAAGCTTGCTATCGTGCCTATCCTGAGGGCAGGTCTTGGCATGGTAAGCGGACTTCTTGCACTCGTTCCGTCTGCAAAGGTCGGTCATATCGGTCTTTATCGTGACGAGGTCACACACGAGCCTCACGAGTATTACTGCAAGCTCCCTGATAGAATAAACGAGCGACTTGTTATCGTCTGCGACCCAATGCTTGCGACAGGCGGATCTGCGATACAGGCTGTTGACTTTTTGAAAGACAAGGGCTGCAAGAACATCAAGTTCATGTGCATAATCGCTGCTCCTGAGGGTCTTGACGCTCTGAGAACGGCTCACCCTGATATCGACATTTATGTAGGCAACCTTGATGAAAAGCTCAACGAGGACGCTTATATCGTTCCCGGTCTTGGCGACGCAGGCGACAGGATCTTCGGCACAAAATAATAGTCTTATACTAATACTCGCTGCTTTGTTTTTTGCAACAGAGCGGCGATTTTTTTGTTTTATTCACTAAAAAAACTTTAAAAAGTTCCTTCAATTTCAGTTGTTAAAATAATTGAAACTTATTTCCGTTGATGATATAATTCAAATGTAGAAATATAGAACAAAATAAAAAAACAGGGCGAACTCATGTAAAAAAATATTATGAGGATACACCCTAATAAGGAGCAAAAAATGTTTGTGAAGAAAACCGACCGATTTTTTGCGGTCACAAGCATGATCGTGTGCTGCTGCTGCACTGCAACTGTGTTTATCTCATACATAAAACGCAGTAACATACGAATGCTTTGTCTTGGACCATTTTTCCTTGCGGCGGCGATAGTGTTGTATATTGCTCTGAAACGCTGTGAAAAGAAGCTTACCAAAAAGCGTGTCAGACTTATATTTGCTTTTTTCTGCCTGATTTTGCTTGCATTGCAGATATTGTTTGTGCGTTATCTTTATTATAACTACGAAATGGTTGACCCAAAAATAACAGGGGAGTTCGCAAAACGCTTTGTCATGGGTGAAGATCTGGGGAGCATCAAAGAAAGCTACCGTATTTATGCTGCAAAATACCCTAACGCATGGGGCATGATATATTTGCAGATACCATTTTTCGCCTTATGGAAGCTTTTCACCGGCGGCGTGAGCGTCTATGCGGGGCAGACCTTTAACGTAATTCTTATTCAACTTAGCGTAATAATGACCTTTCTCACAGGGGAGAGGATATTCAAACTTAACAGCCAAAGGCTTTTTTGCGGCATTATTTCGGCACTTATGCCTGTTATGCTGCTGTATACGCCGTTTTTTCATTCTGACACAGCAGGCATGATATTTGTAAGCTGTACTCTTTATTTTCTCACCCTTGCGGTGAAAGAAAAAAGCAAAACCAAAAGCGTTGTCTATGCTCTTATAGCAAGCCTTTTTATCGCACTTGGAAACACTGTCAAGGGAAGCATTGCAGTAATGCTGATTTCAGCGATGATATTTTTTGTGCTGAAAATGGGTGTAAAAAGGGGAGCTATACTGAGCCTTGCTGCTGTTATGCTGTTTATTGGCGTGTCAAAGGCGGCATACTATGGCGGCCTTGCTATGGGTATCTCTGATGAAAAAATGGTAGACAGATATCGTTTCCCTGTTACACACTGGATAATGATGAGCCTTAACAGCGAATACAAGACCCACGTTGACGAGGACGTAGATTTCACAATGTCATTTGATACATATGACTCCAAAAAGCAGGCGAATATCCGAGAAATAAAAGCCCGCCTTGAAAACATAAGCACCCCTTATGAAGCCTGCAAAATGGTTTATCACAAAGTCGCCAGAACGTGGGACAGCGGTGGTTTTTCTTATGGCAAATATCTCTCACGCTCCGAACCCACAGGAGGTCTGCAAGAGGTACTGAACAGCTCCTTGCTTGGTATCTATGTAGACGGCTATCACAGTGCAATGCTCTTAGCAATGGCGTTTGGTGCAGTTTATGCCGCTGGCAGACGTCGTCACTCTGTCTTGTTTTTCAGCATAGTGACTCTCACGGGAGTTATACTCTTTTTCCTTATTTGGGAAAATCCACCGAGATATATCGTCACATTTATCCCCGTGATAATGCTTCTTTGCACTGCAGGAACAAGATTTATCACAGCGATCATTTCACGGCTTTGTAAGCGTTTGAGTGCTTCAAAATAAGATAAAAAGACCTCTTATGGTTTTTCCATAAGAGGTCGATTTTTTTATTGTGTAACATCAAGATAGAACGCAGGGTTCAATATATAACCCTGATAGCGTATCTCAATGTGCAGGTGGTCGCCTGTTGAAAAGCCGGTCGAACCCATTTTGCCAATAACGTCGCCTTTTTTCACCTCGTCGCCTATCTCTACATCTACCTCCGTGAGATGTCCGTAAAGAGTGATGAACTCGTTGCCGTGGTCGATGATAACATAGTTTCCATAACCGCCGCCGCAGCCGCAGGACTCTTCCTTACCGTAGTCATGAGTGCAGGTGGTGTTTATCTTTATGACCTTGCCGCTGCAAGAAGCGTGAATAGGCGTACCATGAGCCGCAGGAATGTCAAGACCCGTGTGATATGAGCCCCATCGTGCGCCAACGCCTGATGATACGGAATAAGCCCCCGGAACAGGCCATGCGAAGTAGTAATCAGGCTCGGTATCTCCAAGTTTTTCACCCTTGTCAAGGCGGTCATTTATCTCCTTGTGAAGCGCCTCAAGCTTCACATCTGCAAGCGCCATTGTGGCAGAAACTTCGTTATCTCTTGCTGTTCCGCCTGAGCCTGACGATTTCAGTATGCCGGAAAGGCTGCCCTCAAACTGCTCACGCTCCGCCTCATAGGCTTCGTTCTGCTCTTTGAGCTTTTTCTGCTTAGCTTTAAGCTCTTGCTGTGTCTTTGTACTGGAGCGGTAAAGCTGACTGAGCATATCTTTCTGCTGTGTATACTGTGTGTACTGAGCGTCATACTCGGCTTTCTGCTTGTCAAGGGTCTTTTGCATATCCTCATATTCAGTTTTGAGTTTTATAAGGTTATCAATGATAGTGTCATCATGGTGTGCCACACGCTTTATAAGCTCTAATCTCATGAGTATGTCATAAAAGCTGTCTGATTCCAAAAGCATTGTGGTGTAGCTGTCCGACCCTGCGATATACATTGCTCTTAATCTTTGTTTAAAGTCCTCTATGCCCTTGTTTATCTCAGCCTGCTTCTTATCGATATTTCGCTGATTGGTGTTTATCTGAAGCTCCAGTGCGGTCATGTAAGAGTTGAGAACGTCTATCTCGTCATTTATAGAATCTATCTTTTCTTTCAGAAGCTTCTGCTTTTTCTCGCTTTTCTCAATGTCCTCATCATATTTGTCGAGCTGTTCGTTTATTTCCGTCTGCTTTTTTGATAGCTCTCTTAGCTGTTCTGCATACTGTGTGATGTCAAAACCTGTTGACTCCTCCTGAGAATTATCGTCATTTTCTGTTTGTCCATCGCTTTGCTGACCTCCGTCAGCCGCAGATTCAGTATAGCTATAATCCTCCCCCTGCGAGCTTTCTGTGTCCGCTGAGGTTATCTTCAAAGAAGAATTGTAGCTGCTTCCTGCAATACCAGCGGTAACAGCGAATGCGATAATGAAAGTGAGAATACGTTTTAAGCTGTAAAGCCTGTTCATGAAATAAAAGACTCCTTTGGTTGTGTGGCAAGACCTTTCGGCATTGCCTGTTTATACATAATTTGACGGATTCTGAGCTACGCCGTTCAATCGCACCTCAAAGTGCAGGTGGTCGCCAGTTGAATATCCTGTTGAGCCGACAATACCCAGAACGTCGCCCTTGTTGACGTGCTGACCCTGTGTTACGCTCATATACTGTGAGTGACCGTAAAGGGTCCAGTAGCCGTTGCCGTGGTCGATTATGCAGTAGTTTCCGTATCCACCGCCGCAGCCGCATGAGCCGTTCTTGCCATAATCGTGTGTGCAGGTGTTGCTGACCAGTATAACAGTACCCTCAGCGGCAGCGCATATCTTTGCGCCTCTTATTCCGGGAGACCAGATGTCGATACCCTTGTGATAAGCGCCCCAGCGCCAACCCACGCCGTAGGAAATATGATAATAACCCGGTACCGGCCATGTAAACTGGCTCTTGTCGGTATAATTGTAGTCACCGTTATTGGTAGAAGATTGACCGCTGTTAGAGGTGTTGCCGTTTGCATTAGAAGGTGAAGAATTGCCGTTATTATTCTGCTGTTGTCTACGTTCTTCTTCCTCTCTTCTCTTACGTTCTTCCTCTTCTTTTTTCTTACGTTCCTCTTCTTCCTTCTTTTTGATCTGCTCCTGCTCCTTGTAAAGCTTCTGGAGCTGTGTCTCGAAGTCTTCCTGCTCCTTGTTTATCTGCTCCTTATTGGCTTCATAAGCCGCCTTATCTTCCTCAAGCTGGTCGATAACAGCCTGACTTTTTGCATAAAGGTCGTCAAGCTTTTTCTTCTGCTCAGTGTGATATGCCTTTTGTTCCTCAAGGGTAGCTTTGTTAGTTTCAAGTTCAGTCTTGTTTGCTTCAAGCTCTGCTTCCTGAGATTCATACTCGCCTTTAAGCTCAACAAGTCCGTCGATCATGGTATTGTCGTGGTCAGCCACTCTTTTGACAAGCTCTATTTTCATAAGCATATCATAAAAGTCCGTCGAACCAATAAGAATATCGGTGTATGAACTATTTCCGGCAACATACATTGCTCTAAGACGCTGTTTGAAGTCAACAACGCCATTTTCTATCTCAGTTCTCTTGTTTTTTATTTTTATTTCGCTCTTTGCGATAGCCTCTTCAAGGTCGGCTATCTCAGTTTCAAGGTCAGTGATAGAATCCTCAAGGGTCAGTATAGTTTCCTGAACAGTTTCTATCTGCTCCTGGATAGCTTTCTGATTTTCTTCCTCCTTGGAGATATCGTCCTTTGTGCTGTTTATCTGCTTGTCAAGGTCAGCCTGCTTTTGTTCAAGCTCGCTTATTTTATCCTTGGCAGAGGATATTTTTTTCTTGTTGTTCTTTATTGCCTGACTTTCTGCAGAAGCGTTCTGCGCTGTCATGACTGGCTGTGTGCCGCCTGCAAGCATTGTCATGGAAGCGACTACGGCGATGGTGAAAGCCAATACTCGCTTCATTGTGAATATACCTGTTTTCATACCTGTCCTCCGTCTTAAAAAAGACCATTTTTTACACGTTTTTATCTTTCTCTAACGCATTATCCCACACGTTCTTTCTTTTTTATCTCATGTCAGGATATGCTTTAAACTGCAACAAAAGGCAGTCTAAAAACCCCGTTGGATCATAGCCTGCCTTATGTCTATATTTGGCAAATGTATTATACTTTAAGATGCTTGCCTGTGCTTATAGAAGTACCTACCGCACCGATAACAGCGCCTGCGATAAGATAAGATGCTGCAACAGGGAGCAAGAGGGATTTGAACGAATACAAATTCTGAACACCGAGAATGCTCCAGAGCTTGAAGTCATCATTGAAGATGTTGTAAATTCCCTCGTAGGCAAACTTTGTGAGCAGCAGTGCGCCTGCTGCTGCAAGCAGACCAACTATCATACCCTCGATAAAGAAAGGTATCCTGATAAAGCTGTTGGTAGCGCCTACATATTTCATGATATTGATCTCTTTACGTCTTGCGAAAACGCTTGCTCTGGTGGTATTTGAAATGATTATCAGACAAACCACAACAAGTGCCACAATGACCGCGAAGGCAACTATCGTAAATACTCTTCTGATACTGATAAGGATATCAGCAAATGCTGTAGGGGACTTTGTTGAGTCAACATTGTCAAAGGTCTCTATCTGAGTGGTTGTTTCGCTCATCTTCTCGATATCCTTGACCGTTACCTTGTAAGTATCAGGCAATGGGTTATCGTCAGCATACTGGAAGAAATCCTTTTCCTCATCAGTCATGCCCTTGAGCATATTTTTCCACGCTTCGTCCTTTGAATAAAGGCTCACAGTGTTGATATTTCCGACCTCTTTGAGCTTATTTTCAAGGGTCTGCATATCAGCCTGACTTGTGCCGTCCTTAACGATAACGATGACTTCGCTCTTGTCCTCGATACCGCCGATTATTCTTGTAAGGTTAATGGAAACCAGCACCGAAGTGCCTACCATAAGCAGGGAAACGAGCAGGATACAGAAAGAGGCGAACGTCATCATTCTGTTTTTCCAAATGCCCTTGAAACCCTGATTTATAAGATATCTAAAACTACTTGCTTTCATTGGAGCCTCCTATCACTTCGTCAAAGGCGATCTGACCTTTGTTGATGTTGATAATTCTGCCTCCGAAATAGCGCACAAGGTCATGCTCGTGGGTAACCATAAGAATGGTAGTACCGCACTCGTTTATGCCCTTGAGAAGCTCTACTATCTCATATGAAAGCGCAGGGTCAATATTTCCTGTCGGCTCGTCGGCAATGATGAGCTGTGGGTCGTTTACAAGTGCTCTTGCAAGTGCCACACGCTGCTGCTCACCGCCTGAAAGCTCGGTCGGATAGCTTTTCGCCTTATCGGAAAGTCCCACAAGGCTTATAACATACGGAACACGGCTTCTTATGTACTTTGCAGGAGCGTCGATCACTCTCAGCACGAATGCCACGTTCTCATAAACTGTCATTGTAGGGATAAGTCTGAAATCCTGAAAAACAACTCCGATAGTTCTGCGAAGGGCAGGTATCTTTCTTCTTCTCAGCTTTTTCAGATTGAAGCCGTTTACCATTACTGTACCGCTGGTCGCATCTATTTCTTTAAGCACCAGCTTGATAAGTGTTGATTTTCCGGCGCCTGAAGGACCTACCACGAAAGCGAAGTCGCCGTCGTTTATCTTCAGGTTTACTTTGTTCAGAGCGTCCACACCGCTTGAATAGGTAACGGACACGTCTTTAAACTCTACCAAAATTTACACCGCCTTAGTTTTACAGAGGCAAGCAAGCCTCTTTTCCGCTCGTAGGATTTAGAACTTGACAGGGTTAGCGGAGAGATACTTCTTTACCATAAGAGCTATCTTAAAGATGATAGCGTGGTCGAACTCTCTCAGGTCAAGACCCGTGAGCTTTTTGATCTTTTCAAGTCTGTACACAAGAGTATTTCTGTGAACAAACAGTTTTCTTGAAGTTTCAGAAACGTTCAGGTTGTTTTCAAAGAACTTCTGGATAGTGAAAAGTGTTTCATGATCCAGCGACTCGATAGAGCCTTTCTTGAAAACTTCCTTGAGGAACGTTTCGCAAAGTGTTGTAGGCAGGTGATAGATAAGTCTTGCGATACCAAGATTGTCATAAGAAACGATATTCTTGTCAGTATCGAACACCTTTCCTACCTCGAGAGCTATCTGTGCTTCCTTGAAGCTTCTTGCCAGATCCTTTACGCCCTCTACTACTGTTCCTATACCTACAGTGACTCTTGTATAGAATTCACTTGAAAGGGTATCGGAAATAGAACGTGCCAGCTTTTCCAGATCCTTTGACTCAACGCCGTTTGCCACTTCCTTAACAAGTACGATATCGCTCTCAGTGATGTTGAAAACGAAGTCCTTGGACTTGTCAGGGAAAAGGTTCTGGATAACGTCGTAAGCTGAAACGTCATTTGTGGAGAGTATTCTGATAAGCAGCACGACTCTTGAAATGTCAGCGCTGAAATGCAGTTCTCTAGCTTTAACATGAACGTCGCCCGGCAGCACGTTGTCAAGCACTACGTTCTTGATGAAATTGTTTCTGTCGTATTTTTCGTCATAATACTGCTTTATGCTGGAAAGAGTAATGGCAAGTATGCTTGCATACTTTGCTGCCACCTCGTCTGTTCCCTCAACGAAAACAGCATAGTCAGGTTTCATATGAGCACCGAATGGCTTATAGGTATAACCGTCTCTAACAAAAATGTCGTGTGAATCGCCCAGATCTAACGAAACGAATTCGTTAGTCGTTCCGACCTGTGAAAGCTCAGAGCAGGCAATGATAGTTGCGTTCTCATCTATTACGCCTATGACGCAGTCGATAGTGTCACGCATCTGATGAACAACGCTCTGAAATAATCTGTTTGACATAAGTTATTCCCCTCTACTTGCAAAAATTTTCGACCTAAGTTCTGCCATGGGCATAATTACCCCATAAGGGCAGATGTCTGCACATTGTTATTATAACAAAAAACGATATGTTTTGCAAGTGTTTTATAGTGAAAATATGCAAAAAAACTTTTATACCGCAGTTTCAAGCACTGGTCTGCGGTCTGATATATTACAAATTGTAACACATTTTGCTCTCTTATGTGTGAATTTTTTGTTAAATCACAGGTTTTCATGGTGATTTTGTACAAAAGAGGGGCGTAAAGTTCGTTTTGAGTAACCGAATTGTAATTAATAAACTTTTTGTAAATATCCTGAGCTATGTGCATAACAGCGTAGTTAAAGCGTTGCAAAGGGTAAAAAAATATGTTACAATCTATAAAAAGAAAGCTGTAAGATTTGTTATCGGGAGGTAATCAAAATGGGCGTAAAAAAATATCTTGAAGCAGGAAAGATAGTATCGGTGTTCGGCATAAAGGGCGAGATAAAAGTACAGCCATGGTGTGATGGACCTGAATTTCTCTGCGGATTTGACACACTATATTATAAGAGCGGTACTCCTGTGGAGATAGAGCGTTCGAGAGTTGCAAAGAATATCGTTGTAATGAAAGTCAAGGGCGTTGACACTGTGGAGGAGGCCCAGAAGCTTCGCAACAGGGTGCTTTATATCGACCGTGACGATGTGGAGCTTGATGAGGGCTGCTATTTTGTTCAGGATCTTATAGGTCTTGAAGTGGTTGACGCTGACAGCGGTGAAAGCTATGGCAAGATAACAGACGTAAGTCAGACGGGTGCTAACGATGTTTACCACATAACCGATGAAAAGGGAAATGTAAGACTTATCCCTGCGATACCTGAGGTGGTGGCTGAAACGGATATCAAGAGCGGTGTGATGAAGATAACTCCGCTGGAGGGGCTTTTTGATTAATGAAGTTCTGCAAATATGAGGACTTGGAAAGGCTTGTCAGAGATTATTCTGACGGAATGTTCAGCCTGATATTTCCAAAGGTGAACAGCCATAAAAAGTCGCTTGAATGTATTGAGAGAGTTTTTACGGCATACATAGACGAAAGCCCACGGCTGAGAAGTCCCAGGGCTGAGGAAAAATGGCTCATAAAAAGGCTGAGAAAAGAGAGCGGATTCAACAGGCTTGCCAACACATATAAGGGCGAGGGGCTGAGTTTTATTGAGCTTGACAATATGCTCACAAGTCTGAGGGTATACTATAATAACGAGGGCAACAAGCCGAAGAAGCGCAGGTCTGCTTTGTGGAGCTTATTTGTGGTGATAATAATCGCTATTGTGGTGACTATCGGTGTTGTGCAGGGCATAGGATACTATGAAAAAAGCGGCGGTTCTGTACAGGAGCATTTGAACAGCGCTGCGGAAAACTGGGCTTGCCAGCCTTTAGAAATGATATGGAGGAATTGATTTGAACATAGATATTGCAACGCTTTTTCCTGAAATGCTTGAGAATTATCTTTCTGAAAGCGTAGTAGGCAGGGCAAGGGCTAAGAATATTTTCACGGTAACGTGTCATAATATCAGGGACTACACTCAGGACAAGCACCGCAGAGTAGACGATACCCCTTACAGCGAAAGACAGGGTATGCTCATGCAGTGCGAGCCTATTTACAACTGCTACAAGTCGGTAACAGCTGGAAAGGCAAAGCCCCACGTTATCTATATGTCCCCACAGGGAAAAACGCTGACCCAGAAGCGTGCAAAGGAACTTTCTCGGCTTGACAGCATATTTATATTATGCGGTCACTATGAGGGCGTGGACAGCAGGGTCATTGACGAAATAGTTGATGAAGAAATATCCGTGGGGGATTATGTGCTTACCGGCGGAGAGCTTCCTGCGTTGGTGCTGGTGGACTGCGTTGTGAGAATGCTGGAGGGAACGCTTTCGCAGGCGGATTGCTATGAGGACGAGAGCCATTATAATGGCCTGCTGGAATATCCACAGTACACACGTCCTGAGGTGTGGCACGACAGGGAAGTGCCTAAAGTGCTTCTATCGGGCAATCATGCTGAGATAGCGAAATGGCGCCGTGAGGAGGCTGTAAAAGCCACCTATTTGAAGCGTCCTGAGCTGTTGGAAAGAAGTCCGCTGACGGAAAAAGATTTGGCTATTATACACAAATTAGAAGAAAAAGAGGATAAAAAGTGATATTGGTTTTCAACACTTTTCACATAATTGTTAAATGAATTTGTACAAAGTGATATAATGTAAAAATCTGTGTTGTTGATATGTCACAAGTTTAATCGTAAAAGTTGCAAAGTTTAGAGCATTGTGCTGAAAATTGAGGGTTTTTCGCTTGTTTGTCTAAAATTTGCGTTGACTAAGGCAGACTTGTCGAGTATAATAAATATATCAAATAACCTGAGGGTATCTTGAAAAAGTCCCTTAATTAGGGAGTTTAACAGCATTATAATGAATGGGAGAGATCAGTATGTTCGTAAAAGACGTAGTAGTACAGAATCAGGTAGGACTTCACGCACGCCCTGCAACATTTTTCATCCAGAAGGCAAATGAATTCAAGTCATCTATCTGGGTAGAGAAAGAGGAGAGAAGAGTAAACGCAAAGAGCCTTCTTGGAATCCTTTCACTTGGCATCGTAGGCGGCACAACTATCAGGATCATTGCAGACGGTCCAGATGAGGAAGCAGCAGTAAAGGGTCTTGTTGATCTTGTTGACAGCGGCTTTGCTGAGGGTGCAAGATAATCGCTCCCTGAATATAACTAAATAGAATAGTTTGATTTAAGCGGAATGTCCTGTGTGGGGTGTTCCGCTTTTTTGCGTCATGCGTCATAAAACAGGTTCGTCCTGCGATATCCTCGACAGGACAAAAAAACACCCACAGAAAACTGTGGGTGCCAAAAAATAAAAAATTATAGGGGAGAAGCTAGTAGAAATTAATCTACAAGCTGTATATATGAAGGCTTGGGGTAAAAGCCTACATACCAAAATCAACTGCCGCTCTTGGAACTTTCCTCAGTGAGCCTTGTCCCTTGCGACAACTATATAATACCCTGCCCGTATGTACTGCGTATGAAAGTTTTGTGTTAGTTATGTGAACTTTGTTGAACAATTTTTGAAGGTGTGGTATACTATACCAAGAAGCGACGGAAGCGTCGTGAAAGTGCGTAAAATCGTGATTTGAGATTGGAGGACAGTGCTTGACACTGGTTGGGAATATGCCTAGATTTTTTGTTGACAGCGTATCGGGGAATACGATAACTATCAGAGGTAATGACGCTTATCATATCGGCAGAAGTTTGCGTATGAGAATTGGAGATATCATCACTGTTTGTGCGGACAGGGTGGAATACAGAGCAAAAATTCTGTCCATTTCTGATAAGGAAGTGGTTTGCGATGTGCTTTCTGCTGAGAAAAGCGAAAACGAGCCTACTGTGAATGTGGTGCTTTATCAGGCGTTGCCTAAGTCTGATAAAATGGATTTTATAGTGCAAAAGGCTGTGGAGCTTGGAGTATACAAGATAGTGCCTGTTATTACGGCGAGGTGCGTTTCAAGACCTGCAAAAAGCGGCTATGAAAAGCGTGTGGAGAGATACAATAAGATAGCTTTGGAAGCGGCGAAACAGTCGGGCAGGGGATATGTGCCTGAGGTGACGAATTTTATCAGCTTTGAGGAGTGCCTTGGTGAACTTAAAGAGTGCGATGAGAGCTTTATGTGTTACGAAAAGGGCGGTGTGAGCCTTAGCAAGACAGGCATTGCCCCTGTAATTGAGGGCGAGGAAAAGACTATTGGCTTGTTTATCGGCTGTGAGGGCGGTTTCGAGAGCCATGAGGCGGAGAGCTGTAGTCAGGCAGGGGTCACTGTGGTGAGTCTTGGACCTAGGATACTGCGGTGCGAGACAGCTCCACTGGCGGCTCTTAGCGTGATAATGAGCCTTACGGGAAATATGTAGCAGTGGGCAATTTGTCAAAGCTTACTGAGATTTTTTGAGCAGGTTGTATAAAAAATCAGTATTTTTTGTAAACGTCTTGATTTTTTATAACAAATATGCTATACTGTAGATAATCTGAACACAGTTCAGAGTGGAATATTCAGAAAAGGAGCGTTTTATTATGGCAAGCGGATTGAAAGTTATAGCTGCACTCGGTGCGATCGCTGCAGGAGCTGCTGCTATTTTTGCATTTAAAAAGCACAAGGAGCTTGAAAACTACGATTACGAAGATCTCGACGAGGATTTCGACGATTGCTGCGGCTGCGACGAGTGTTCTGACGAGGCTGATGAAGCTGACAAGGCAGAGGACGCTGAGAAGTCTGAGGAAAAGGCTGAAGAGCCTGCTGAGGACGAGGCTGCAACTGAGGAGGACGCTGACGTTGAAGTTCAGCTCGACGCTATCGAGGAGCCTGTTGAGGACGTTGACAAGGAATAATCGGGTATTATTTATTAAAATAAAAAGGACAAGCCAGTGTGGTTTGTCCTTTTTTAGTTTGCCGATATTATTTGTGTCATTTGTATGTATTTAGGCTTTGCTCAGGCGGGTTTCTATAAAGTCGAAGACCTCGTCTTGGGATATGCCCAGGACGGCTGAAAATTCGTCAAAGAGCAGATTTTCCGCATTCTTGAAAAAACGTTCGTCTAATGAATGGAGATGTCTGCCCTTCGCGATAAGATGCTTCTGTCTGAGATACAATGTTCTCACAAGCTGTGCAAGTCGCTTTCTGTCGCCGCTTTCAAGTATCTGTGAATAAAGCTCGGCACGCTCGCTGCTGCTTTCTTTCCAAAGGGAGCTCTCCTCTGGCATTTCTTTTATGATCTCCTCTATCTCATCGCCTGTGAGCAGAGGTTTGAACTTTGTTTTAAGCTCGTCATTATCTACCGGCACATACAAGGTGGAATTGATTTGGTGGACAGGTTTTAGAACTATGTAGCGCTTTTTCTGACCCTTGACGGTCTGTTCGCACTCGCCCTCGACTTTGCACACTCCGGTTGTACCGTATGATATGACGTCGCCTTTTTTTAGCATTTTTAACGCTCCTTCCACATTAAATCGTAAATACAACTTTATTTTGTTTCTTATATACATTATAACACTTTTTTTCTAAAAATGTCATAGGCAATTTTAACAAATCCTGCATAGAAGAGGGTTGTATAAATGTGTATGAAATGGGTTGCAAAAAAGCGGAAAGAGATGTTCTTTCCGCTTTACATATCTTTATAGTAGGTCTTGTTTTTGGTTAGTCCCAGAAGATAGTCTACATTTGTTTTGTGATATTCAGCTAGGGCTATGAGGATATCCGTGGGAATATCACGCTGTCCTAGTTCGTAGTTGCTGTAAGCTTGCTGTGAGCAATGGAGTATTTTTGCCATATCGTTTTGTTTAAGGTCTGCGTCTTCTCGCATATCTCGTATTCTTTGAAAAACCATGCGGCGCTCCATTCCTTTCTGATAGTCTATATTTAATATATCATACAACATTATGTTGTGCTTTTCTTACTACATTATGTTGTAAAAACACTATGGCTGTTTGTGGATATTTAACAAAATATTTATAAATGTCGAAAATATTGTTGACTAGCATAGGAGAATGTTGTAAAATAAATTTATTAAAGAAATATGGAGGTAACATTATGAAAAAAATATCTGCTCTTTTATTGGCAGTGGTAATGGCTTTTGGCATGGCAGGCTGTTCTGACAGCGGGTCTTCCGACAATGATAAGGAAAGCTCGGCTGCGGCTGTGCAGACGGAAAGCAGTGCCGCTGACTCATCAGAAGATGCAACAGCAACGACAACTACCACAACAACTGCTCCTGCGGTAACGGAATCATCACAGGCTGAGGCGGCTGACACAAGCACAGCTGACGAAAACAAGCCTGCAAGCGGTGACAGCAACGATATTGCGGCTAGTGCTATAGAGCCGTCTGAAACAAGCGAGGAAAATCTTGCGCCTATCGGTCAGTGGATAAAGACTACCATATACTGTCCTACAGATAAAATTTATCACACTATTTATACAAGAATAACAAAGGTAGTGAGCAAAACTGACGACGCAGATTATGTAAACAAGGCTATCGAGCTTAACAATTCTGTTGGCAGTGATTTTTATAAGATAGACGAGAGCGAGCTGAAAATACCTGATGACTGCGAGCTTTGCGTTATGGAATATGAGGTATATGTTCCGGAGGATTTCCCTAGCGATGATTGGGGCATAATCTCTCCTGATGTAAACTATTCTGCTTCCAACAAGGGCGGCGGAGGAATACCTTCTGCTGACGGAGCTTCTACTTATATCGGCATGGGCGGAACTACTGAGCTTCTTACACAGAAAAAGAACGAATATTTTGTTGGAAATACATACAAGTATGTAAACCTTTTCCTTATGGTAAAGGGCTACAAGGATTACAAGTTCACATTCAGCTCTTATCCAGAGGGAACAACTTCTGACAGCTCTGATGACGCTGTAACGGCATATATCAGCGCAGAATAATATGTATTTTGGGGCAGGCACGTTGTGTCTGCCTTTTTTCTTTGCGGAGAAATTGACAATGTGGGGCAAGCGTGTTATAATAAAGTATTATGGAAAAGTATACTTGTCTGAGAGAGGAAAAACAGTAAATGAACGAAAATAATATACGAAATTTCTGCATTATAGCTCATATAGACCACGGCAAATCTACTCTTGCCGACAGAATTTTGGAGCTTACGGATACTGTGAAGCTGAGAGATATGGAAGATCAACTTCTCGATAATATGGATATCGAGCGTGAAAGAGGTATCACTATCAAAGCTCGTGCGGTGCGCCTTAATTATCACGCTGACGACGGGCAGGACTATGTTTTCAACCTTATTGACACCCCAGGTCACGTTGACTTCAACTATGAGGTGTCACGTTCTCTTGCTGCCTGCGAGGGTGCATTGCTTATCGTTGACGCTTCCCAGGGTATAGAAGCACAGACCCTTGCAAACACTTATCTTGCTATCGAACATGACCTCGAGGTAGTGCCTGTTATAAACAAGATAGACCTGCCGTCCGCTGACCCTGAAAGGGCTTGCACAGAGGTAGAGAACGTTATAGGCATTCCTGCTATGGACGCTCCGAGGATATCAGCTAAAATGGGTACGAACGTCAAGGAAGTGCTTGAACGTGTTGTAAAGGATATACCATGCCCAAAGGGCGACGAGAACGCTCCGCTTAAGGCTCTTATTTTCGACAGCTATTATGACCAGTACAAGGGAGTTATAATATACTGTCGTGTGAAAGAGGGGCATATCAAGGCCGGAGATACCATCAGGCTTATGGCTACGGGGGCTGAATTTCAGACGGTGGAGATAGGCTATATGGGTGCAACTGACCTTGTGCCTGTGGGCGAGCTTCATGCAGGCGAGGTAGGATATATCGCTGCTTCTATCAAGGATATCGGCGACACTCGTGTGGGCGATACTGTGACAAATGCGGCTGAGCCTTGCGCTGAGGCACTCCCTGGATATAAGAAAGTAAACCCTATGGTATACTGCGGAATCTATCCTGCGGACGGAGCAAAATATCCTGACCTTCGTGACGCTTTGGAAAAGCTTATGCTCAATGATGCTTCACTGTCCTTTGAGCCTGAAACTTCAATTGCACTTGGCTTTGGTTTCAGATGTGGATTCCTCGGACTTCTGCACATGGAGATAATTCAGGAGCGTTTGGAGAGAGAATATAATCTTGACCTTATCACAACTGCACCGTCAGTTATTTATAAGGTAAATCTGACTAACGGCGAAACTGTGTTCATTGATAACCCGACAAATTATCCTGATGTGGCAAATATTGCTTCGGCAGAGGAACCGATAGTTAATGCACATATTTATACGCCGTCTGAATATGTTGGAAATATAATGGAGCTTTGTCAGGACAGACGTGGCGTATACAAGGATATGAAGTATATAGACGAAACTAGAGTTGACCTGCATTATCAGCTTCCACTCAACGAGATAGTTTATGACTTCTTTGACGCATTGAAATCACGCACAAAGGGCTATGCTTCATTTGACTATGAGATGATGGGCTATGCGAAGTCTAAGCTTGTGAAGCTTGATATACTCCTTAACGGCGAGGTGGTGGACGCACTTTCATTCATCGTACACGAGGATAAGGCTTATTCAAGGGGCAGAAGACTGACGGAGAAGCTTAAAGAGAATATACCAAGACAGCTCTTTGAAATACCTGTGCAGGCGGCTATCGGCGGAAAGATAATAGCAAGAGAAACTATCAAGGCTATGAGAAAAGACGTGCTTGCTAAGTGCTATGGCGGAGATATTACAAGAAAGAAGAAGCTGCTTGAAAAGCAAAAAGAAGGAAAGAAGCGAATGAGACAGCTTGGATCTGTGTCAGTGCCGCAGGAAGCGTTTATGTCGGTGCTGAAGCTGGACGAGTAGCGTAGTTTAAGTGAGGAGTGAGGAGTGAGGAGTGAGGAATTGGCATAGCTGAACCGAGCAAATCACTCAGCACCGAGCGGAGCGATTTAGCGGCACAACAAACTATCCCGAAACACTGTAGGGGTGTTAGAGAGTGTGTGATTATTTATACGCTGTGATGTCCCATAAGCGGGACGTCGTGGGCGCCGTCCCCTACATGGTTTGTGAAACCAAAAGGTTATTAGAAAAACCAGTAGGTTATTTATGAAACCAAAATAACCTGATATAGATACAGATATAGAAATAGATAAAGATATAGTTATAGACACAGACACAGAATACGTCTGTCGGTCTTGTCGGTCGATAAAAACATATCAACATTTTTTTGAAAGGAGCAGCTATGCCTGATATACAAAAGTCTATGAAATTGTCGCTGGCTTTCGGGCTGAGCGGTGCGGTGATATTGCCTGTGCTTTATGAGGTGTATGCCAATATCTCTGCGGCGGCTGGGCTTGTGCTTATCGCTGTGTGGGCGGTGTGTGCAGGAGCTAAATTCTCGGCACTCAAATTCAAGGAAGCTTTTATGGGCATGGTATGCACACTTGCTTATGCAGGTATTCTTGGCGTTATCTGCTATATCGTTATCCACCCCAAAGTTTCCGATATGCTAAACAGGCGGTCGGTGTATTTTCAACTCAGTTTGAAACAGCAGGCTTATTTCGTGCTTTATGCAGTGCTTATAAGCCTTTGTATGTTCCTTGTGTGGGGCGGTATATTTGGTGTGAAAAAGGCGATAGAGAGATTTAGGCTCAACCGTGAAAAAACAGGAGAGTATATCGACAAGGCTTTTGATGATGACGAGGATATGCTATGACAGGAATATATATCCATGTGCCTTTCTGTAAAAGAAAATGCCCTTACTGTGACTTCTATTCCGTTTGCAGACCTGAGCTTTACGAGGGCTATACTCAGGCTGTGTGCCGAAATATTGAGGCTTTCAAGGGCAGGGACATAAAATGCGATACTATCTACTTCGGTGGCGGTACGCCCTCTGTGCTGTCGGCTGAACAGGTTGACAGGATAATAGATACGGCAGGAAAGTGCTTTGATCTTTGCAAGCCTGAAATAACCATGGAGGCTAATCCCAGCTCTGTGGACAGGGAGAAGATGTTAGGGTGGAGAAAAGCAGGGGTAACAAGGCTTTCTTTTGGCGTTCAATCGGCTAATGACAGGGAGCTTGGCTTCTTGGGCAGGCTTCATGACTTTTCTCAGGCAAAGTCGGCTGTGGAAACGGCGGCTCAGGTGGGATTTAGGCACATCTCCTGCGACATCATGCTCGGGGTAAAGGGTCAGACCCTTGAAAGCCTTTGGGATAGCATAGAGAGCCTTACGGCACTCCCTGTCGATCATATTTCGGCTTATATGCTGAAAATAGAAAAGGGTACGGCTTTTGATTGTGATGAGATGAGAAACGCTGTAGCTGATGACGATATGCTGTGCGATATGTATTTGCAAACTGTGGGACAGCTTGCAAGTAAGGGCTTCTTACAGTATGAGATATCGAATTTTGCCAAAAAGGGCGGAAAATCACGGCACAATCTTAAATATTGGCACGGGGAAGAATATATAGGCATTGGCCCGTCGGCACATTCTTTCTTTGATAATGAGAGATATTACTGCAAGAGCGATGTTGAGGAGTTTATTTCTGACAAGGTGCAGAGCATGGTGGTGCTTGAGGACGACCCTGACAAGGCAGAGGAGTATGTCATGCTGGGGTTAAGGCTCACGGAGGGCATTGACATAGGTAAAGCCGAGGAGCTTGGTGGTAAAGAGCTTGGGGAGAATATCCGCAAGAAGGCGGCTTTGTTTCAAAAACAGGGGCTTTGCGTGGTCGAAAAGGGTATTTTAAGGCTTACGCCTGCGGGATTTCTGGCTTCAAACTCTATTATCGGTGAACTGCTGTGGTAAACCTGTATAAATATAGGCAGACAGTGTTGTGCAGTTATACAATAGATATACGATATGTAGGGGATAAGCTTGAAAAATGACGGAAAATGTGGTATAATTCACTGCGGCGGAGTGTGTCCGCAGTTTTATATTACCGAGAGGGCTTTTTTATGAAAAGTATAAGATTTATTGCTTTGATCTCAGCAGCGGCAATGTGTTTCGGACTTTGCGCCTGCGGAAAGTCGGAGAAAAAAGACGAGATAGCTGTGCCTATTCTGGAAACTAAGGATATAACATATAAGACGGTAAAAGCTGAGATAGGAGATATATCTCAGGAGTATCATCAGGAGGGTGTTTATGATTACCCTTATAGTGAAACCGTCACCTTCAAGGCAAGCGGTCAGATAAAGTCTATAGATGTGGAGTCGCCTTGTGATGTGAAAAAGGGTGACCTGCTTTGCACACTTTATTCTGACGATGTGGACGAACAGATAGAAGAGGAAGAAATAAGGCTCAATCAGGCGAAGCAGACGGTCGCTACATTGCAGGCGAACGGTGCTGACTACAGTGAGATACAGCTTTCTCAGTATGACTTACAGATAGAACAGCTCAAATATGACAGCCTTGTGGCGTCCTTGGAGGATTATAAGGTTTACGCTCCATGCGACGGACAGTTTGATCTTGCAGACAGACGTGGTCAGGAGCTGACAGCGTTCATGCCGGTGAATAAGGGCGAGGTGCTTGGGTATACTTCCGATAAATCACAAAAGGCTCTGTGCGTGTCTGTGTTTGATAACGCGCTCACAAACGTCAATTTTGGCACTGCAGTGCAGATAGTGCAGGGTGCCAATACGATGGGCGGCACTGTGACGGATATAATCTACAATGAGAGCGGAGATTTCTCGGCATATGTTTATGTTATAACCCCTGACAAGGAGAACGATATGCTGGATCTTGGCGGCATAGAGGTTGTCTTTGACGTGTATTCAAGGCTTGATACTGTGATAGTTCCGCAGAAGGCGGTGAAGAAGCTTGACGGACGCAACTATGTGAATCTGCTTGTGGACGGCGTAAAGATAGAGCAGGACGTAGAGCTTGGCATCGAGGACAACGACAACGTTGAGATACTTTCAGGACTCAGCGGCGGTGAAGAGATAATACTCAATTGACGGCATTCAGCCAATTAAATACTATTTGATATGTCTGATTTGTGTTTTAAGAAAAAATAAAGAAATAAAGCACTTGATTTTTTGCGTAATTTCGTGTAAAATAAAAGAACAGAGTGTCTAGGGAGGACTAAAAATGAAGGATTTTTTATCTAACGTATGGGTAAAGCGAGCGGTATCAGTTTTCAATGTCGCTTACTTTGCTGTAATAACTCTGCTCACTTATGCAACGTTCCTGTATGATCTGGAGTTTGCGGCAGGCAGAGAAAAATCGTTTTTCACAGTGTATGTGGTGCTTAACGTAGTTTTTATGGGACTTATGCTCTTTTCAAGACGTGAGCTTGTGACGGAGATACTGAGCATACTCATGCTTCCGGTCGTGTTCTGCATGATACTTTTCAACATGGGCGATTGGATATTGATAGTTCCTCCGTTCGTTGTTGCTATCATAATGTTCTTTGCGGCAGGCACGAACGAAACTGTAAAGGTTATAATGGGTACGATATACCTGCTTATGTATGTTCTTGGAATAGTTGCATACTTTGTGCTTAATATCCTTTTCGGAGGCACGTCTGTTGAAACTGTGCTAAATTCAGATCTTGACACATCGTCAAGTGTTTATGCTCTCTACAGAGATAACTTCAAGAAGCTCACTGAAGTAACGTCAGAATCAAATACCATATCGCCTGACGGCCAGTATCAGATAATACTTTATGATGTAAAGGACAGCGACAAGGGTGCTGTAAAGATATGCGTAGTGCCATACAATCAGGATATCGAGCTTAAATTCTTTACTCTTAAGCAGAAAGGTATCAAAAAGACCATTTCCAACAAGGGTATAAGAGGAACAGTTCCTGATGTTGGCTGGGTAGAGGAGGACGGAGTTCTCAAGGTGCAGTACAGACTTTCGGAGGCTGATGATCTGAGAGCCACTTCTGTTACAACAATGCCGGACAAGCAGTATTTCCAGTTCCTTGGTATTCAATAGGTTAGCAGGACCGTCTGAGAAGGCGGTCTTTTTTTGACAAAAATGGCTGTCAATAAGAGCTTATTCATAAAAAGCGTGTGGCTATTTTGGTGAAAATGCTTAGCTTGTATTACAAAACAGTTACATTATATGAAAAAACACATAGTACACTTGACAGTTTTGTTAAAAAGGTGTAAAATATTAATAGTGTTTTATAGCGTTTCGATACTTGTGTGAACAGCTATGAAAGCGTTTACATACAATAGTATCAAGGGAGGATAAGAATTAAAATGAGATCAAAGAGAATACTTGGCGTGGTATCAGCGATAATGATGCTTGGCGTTTGTGCTGTGCCTGCTTATGCCGACAGTGAGGCTGAAATACCTGAATATAGTGCCGACAAGAGTATCCTTACAACAGATACTTCAGCACCGTCCTTGTCGTTTGATATGAAGGATTGGGAGAGATATATCAAGGTGACTCCTGACGGAGAGAAGATATCAGTGGGAGCATCCCAAGAAAAGACCTATGCTTATCAGGGTGCAAGCCTTAAGATAACAGCAACACAGCCTAATGACATAAGCGATTATTGTACTTTTGCTTCGCTTATAAGAGATGACGATAAGAATTTGGTTTATCCTGGCTCTGATTCTGAAGATACGCCTTATATAACGATGGGCGTTGAGATCGACGCCAAAGATTTTGGCATGACTTGTTTTGACGGCTGTATGATCTCTTTCAAGTATAGGATAAATCAGGACGCTCAGGGCAAGCTTATGGGAGATTCTGTGTTTGCTTTTCCTTGTACTGAGGAATACAAAACGGTGACCAGCAATAGTGTTCAGCTTGAAATAAATACAGATGCAAGCAATAATGTTACTCAGTATGCGACAGCACTTATACCAGTACCTGACAAGTGCGGAGCAACAAAGTTCGTATTTGAGATACCGGTTATAAAGAAAATGGATAAGACAGATGTGCTTTATATTGATAATCTTGTAATAGATACTCCGTTGCAGAAGAACGGTGAAGATCTTCAGGTAATGAATCTCGATGGCTACAATAAAAGTGCAAAGGCACAGGAGATCGTGCAGGGCTTAAAGATACAGCCTAAGTCAAACGGACTGAGCAGCACTTCGTCATCTGAGGCTGAATCTTCAAAGGGTATCGGAGTAGTAGGCATTGTAGTTATTGCGGTTGTTGCGGTGGTTATTGTCGGTGCTGTTATTTTCGTTATCAAGAAAAAGAGATCGCAGTTCTATTGATTTTTTGATCTGACAGAGAGATGGGCTTTTGGCTCATCTCTTTTTTGTTTTTTTATGAATATATCCTCATCTCCGAGAAATAATAGCATTAGCCTAAAATGGCATATCTAATACTGAAAGGAACTTAATTATGAAAAAAATGTTCGCTATGCTAACTTGTCTTGGTCTTTGCGGTGTTATGCTCGCAGGCTGTTCAAGAAATGACGATAACTCAGGTTCGACATCTTCCGGTGTTACTGCGACCACAACTTCTAAAAATGAGGTCACAAGCAGACGTGATGACAGCGACACGCTTGTGAGCCGTGTTGGCGATGGTATCAAGGACACTGTAAGCGGTGGTGCGGATATTATTGATGATACTGTAAGCACTGTAGAAAGCGTTGTTGACGATATCATCAGATAAGCTGCACATATGCTTGCGGACTGCTCAGCCGTGATATTATTTCGGCTTGTGGCAGTCCGTTTTTTATTGTGAAATCGTATGACGAAACTCAAACAATGTCAAAAATCAAAGATTGACTATTGATAAATTATTAATGCCAAATTATAATTAACTAATTATTTGACTAACTGTGAACGAAATGTAAAGCCTATGTAAAATAAATGTTTAAGTTTGCGGTTTGCTCTTTAAAAATGTGGGGCTGTGTGGTATAATGAAATACATCAGGCAGATATTTTCTGCTATTAAGAAAATGTAAAGATTTATGGTGGATTTCTTTATGAAAATCGGAGAAAATAAGTGAAAAATATAGGCTCTGAGCTTGGCGGCTTGCTGAAAAAAATATGCTTATGGGGCGGTGTTATGGCTGCTGTATGCTGGGCATTTACTTTGCTGTGGGGCTTTGACATCACACAGCTTGCGGGCTTTGCATTGGGCTGGGGCTATATGTGCCTTTGTATGTATTACCTTGGTGTGACCTGCGAAAAGGCTGTGGAGCTTGAGGGCAAAAAGGCTAAGCGGACAATGCTTGGGTGTTACATGACTAGGTATGGAGTGCTTTTTGTGCTCTGTGCTGGGGCTATGCTCACGAAGGCTGTGAGTGCGGTGGGGATACTTCTGCCGCAGTTTTATCCGAGGATAATTCTGTATGTCATACAGATAAGAGAAAGAAGGGATAAATAAATGACGGGTATTGGAAACGGCCCTAAGATAGTGTTTGAGATAGGCAGTCTGAGGATCACCGAAACGGTGGTGATGGGCTGGCTTATTATAGTTGCGGTGCTGATACTGTGCTTGTGGCTCACACACGATTTGAAAAAAGTGCCTGAGAAAAAACGTCAGGTGGTTGCGGAGATGCTTGTGAACTTCGTCAACAACATGGTCAAAGAGAATATGGGCGTTAAGATGATGAAGTATGCCCCTTATATTGCTACGCTGCTTATTTATGCGGTGTTTGGCGCTCTTATCAGTATGATAGGTCTGAGGTCTATGACTGCGGACATCAATGTTACGGCAACGTGGGCTCTTATGACATTCGTGCTCATCACATACAACAAGATAAAAGCGAATGGTTTCAAGGGCTATCTTAAAAGCTTTGCTCAGCCTGTGGCTTTCATTCTGCCGCTTAATATCATCAGTGAGGTGGCAACGCCTGCGTCTATGGCATTCCGTCTGTTCGGCAACGTTGCAGGCGGCATGGTAATAACGGGACTGCTTTATGGTGCGCTCGGCTCACTGTCATCGGCGCTTGGACTGACTTTTGAGGCAGGCTCATGGGCGTTCAGCGTATTTCAGGTAGGTATACCTGCGGTGCTTAGCGTGTATTTCGACCTGTTCTCAGGGTGCATACAGGCTTATATCTTCTCAATGCTCACCATGGTAAACGTTGGTGCGGCGGCAGAAACAGAGTAAATTACCGCTTTTGCGGAAAAGTATAAAAATGTAAATAACGGAGGTTTATCATTATGGAAAAGGCTATTCTTCTTGGCTGTTCAGCAATCGGTGCAGGACTTGCAATGATCGCAGGTATCGGACCTGGTATCGGTGAGGGCTACGCAGTAGGAAAGACTATCGAGGCTATCGCGAGACAGCCTGAGGCTAAGGGCGACTGCACAAGAACAATGTTCATAGGCGTTGCTATGGCTGAGTCAACAGGTATCTACGCATTCGTAGTTGCACTTATCCTGCTCTTTGCTAACCCATTTATCGGAAAGCTTTAATAAAAAGCTTCAAACAAGATTTGCTCTGCATTGGTGCGGAGGGGAGGTTGGATAAATGGTATTGGCAGCAGGCGATGTGACAGAGTTTCTGTCAATAGATCTGACAACGATAATTGCGACTTTGCTCAATACGCTTATACTGTTTTTGGTGCTCAAGCATTTTCTGTTCGATAAGGTGAACAAGGTCATCGAGGACAGGAAAAATGATGTTAAGGAAACTTACAGGCAGGCTGACGAGGCGAAAGAAAATGCCGAGAAGCTTGAAGCTGAGTATACAAGCAGATTAGAGGGTGCAAAGGAAGAGTCTGTACAGATTATACAGACGGCAACAAGAAAGGCTCAACAGCGTTCTGACGAGATAATCAGCGAAGCGAGAACTGAGGCAAAGGGTCTTGTGGACAACGCTTCAAGAGAGATCGAAAGAGAAAAGAAGATCGCTGTCAACCAGATCAAGAACGAGATCACCGATATTGCTTTCTCGGCTGCGGCGGCAGTTGTGGAAAAGGATATGACAGGCGAGGACAACGAACGTCTTATCGAGAAGTTCATCGACAATGTGGGTGAGATGTAATGGCAGACAGTATCGGGAATATTTACGGCAATGCACTTTTTGAGGTGTGCGGCGAGGAAAACTGCCTTGATGAAGTCTATGGTGAGCTTGGGAGCATAAGGGATATAATTTTCTCTCAGGGTCAGGAGGAATATGTGGAGCTTCTTGCGTCGCCGTTGGTGACGGAGAACGAAAAAAGGGCGGCACTGGAAAAGGTGTTTATGGGCAGGATACAGCCTGTTACGCTTAATTTTCTTTGCCTTGTGAGCGAAAAGGGCAGGATAAGGTTTCTGCCTGAGATATGCGCAAAGTTCAAGGAGCTTTATGAAAAGCATAATAATATCATAGAGGTCACTGCGGTGACGGCTATGCCTCTGTCTGAAAGGCTCAGAGACAAGCTTGCGGCTAAGCTGGAGGCTGTTTCGGGGGCAAAGATAGTGCTTGTGGAAAAGGTGGATAAAAGCCTTATGGGCGGTATCGTGCTGAGATATTCAGACACAGAAATAGACGGCAGCGTCAGAACTAAGCTTGATGATATCAAGGCTCAGATCGACGGGGTCATTGCATAGGAAAGGAACGGTATTTTAACATGAAATTACGTCCTGATGAAATAACAGGCTTGATAAAACAGCAGATCAAGGACTACCGCAGCAAGCTGGAGCTTGACGATGTGGGAACGGTCTGCACTGTTGGCGACGGAATTTCAAGAGTTCATGGACTTGACAAGTGTATGTCGGGCGAACTTCTTGAATTTTCTAACGGAACATACGGCATGGCAATGAACTTGGAGCAGGATTTTGTAGGCTGTGTACTTCTCGGCTCTGAGGACGGAATAAAAGAGGGGTCTGGAGTAAAGAGAACAGGCAGGATAGTTTCTGTGCCTGTGGGAGATGCGCTTCTCGGACGAGTTGTGAACGCTCTCGGTGCACCTATCGACGGCAGGGGCGCTGTGCTTACAACAGAAACAAGACCTGTGGAAAGCCCTGCTTTCGGAATAATTACAAGACAGTCGGTAAACAGACCATTGCAGACAGGTATCAAGGCTATCGACTCTATGATACCTATAGGAAGAGGTCAGCGTGAGCTTATCATAGGTGACAGACAGACAGGTAAAACTTCTATAGCACTTGACACTATCATAAATCAGAAAGGCAAGGACGTTATCTGTATCTATGTGGCGATAGGTCAGAAGCAGTCTACTGTGGCAAACGTGGTGGATACCCTTTCTAAGCATGGGGCTATGGATTATTCTATAGTTGTATCGGCAACGGCTTCTGAAATGGCGCCTTTGCAGTATATAGCACCATATGCAGGCGTTGCAATGGCTGAGTATTTCATGCTTCAGGGCAAGGACGTGCTGTGCGTTTATGACGACCTTTCAAAGCACGCTGTGGCATACAGAACTATGTCACTTCTGCTTCAAAGACCAACAGGCAGAGAGGCTTATCCGGGAGATGTATTCTATCTCCATTCAAGACTTTTGGAGAGAGCCTGCTGTCTTAACAAAGACTACGGCGGAGGCTCTATAACCGCTCTGCCTATTATCGAAACTCAGGCAGGCGATGTTTCGGCTTATATCCCGACAAACGTTATATCTATCACTGACGGACAGATATTCCTTGAATCTGAGCTGTTCTTCTCAGGTGTCAGACCTGCGGTAAACCCTGGTATATCAGTATCCCGTGTAGGCGGTTCGGCACAGATAAAGGCTATGAAAAAGGTTTCAGGCTCGCTGAAACTGCTGTATTCTCAGTACAGAGAATTGCAGTCATTCTCGCAGTTCGGCTCTGACCTTGACAAGGACACTAAGGAAAGACTTGCACAGGGCGAACGTATAGTGGAGGTGCTCAAACAGGGCAAGACCTCACCGCTTGACGTTGAGAAGCAGGTGGTCATAATCTATGCGGTGGTAAACAACTATCTGAAAAATATCAGAGTTGAGGATATCGCTGAATTTGAGAAAGACCTTTTTGTGTATATAGATGAAACTCACCCTGATATTTTCTCATCAATAAGGGAAACAGGAGAGCTTACAAAAGAGAATGAACAGGCAATAAAGGACGTGCTTGCGGAGTATTCACAGAAGTTTCTTCAAAGCAGATAAGGAGCGCTGAGCAATGGCAACAGCTAATATGAAAGACGTCAAAAGACGTATTAAAAGCGTTGAAAGCACCATGCAGATAACAAAAGCCATGCAGCTTGTGGCGGCTTCTAAGCTCAGACGTGCCAAGGACAAGGCGGTGGCAGTTCAGCCGTTCTTTGAAACGCTTTTTAAGACAATGTGCGATATATCCTGCGACAGTGCGTTCAAGTCGGTGTACACAAAGAAAAAGTTCCTTAATTCCACACTGCTTATAGTGGTGGCAGGCGACAGGGGACTTGCAGGAGGATTTAACTCCAACGTGCTGAAAATGGCTAAGGCAAAGGCTGACGACGTGCTGTCATCAGGCGGTCAGCTGCGTGTTATGGCTGTGGGCAAAAAGGCTGTTGAGTTCTTTGAGAAGCGTGACTATGACCTTGTGTGGAAATATCCGCAGATAGCGGAGAGCATTGACGCTGACACTGTTATGGACATTGCGGAAGATATTATCGCAGGGTTCAGGCATGGGGATTATGACAAGGTAGAGCTTGTGTATACCACATTCGTGTCGGCGCTGACGCAAGAGCCTTGCAGCTTGCAGATACTTCCCGTAGAGGATCTTGACAAGCTTGGGGGAAGAAAGCACCCGTCAACTATCTATGACCCGTCCCCTGAGGAGGTCTTTGACGGCATGATACCGCAGTATATAGGCGGTATGCTTTATTCTGCGATAGTGGATTCTTACGCTTCTGAGCAGGCGGCAAGACGTACTGCAATGGAGTCTGCAACGGACAATGCAGGAGAAATGATAGACAATCTGTCGCTTCTTTACAACAGAGCAAGACAGGCGCAGATAACTCAGGAGCTTACGGAGATAAGCTCGGCAACTATCGGAAGATAGTATTTAAAAGACGTGACGGCTATGATGATAGCTTATATCCCTTTTTGAAAGGTGGTAAATAAATGGAAAGCAAAAACATAGGCAAGGTAGTCCAGATAGTTGGTGCGGTAGTCGATATCCGTTTTGAAAAGGACAGCCTGCCTGATCTGCTCAATGCCATTGAGATAGACAACAAGGGCGAAAAGCTCGTTGTTGAGGTGGCTCAGCATATAGGCGACGATATAGTAAGATGTATCGCCATGGGCTCTACGGACGGTCTTGTGAGGGGTATCGACGCTGTTGATACCGGCAAAGCTATTTCCGTTCCGGTGGGCAAGGAAACTCTTTCGAGAATGTTCAATCTTCTGGGTGAGCCTGTTGACAATCTGCCTGCCCCTGAAACTAAGGAGCGTTGGGAGATACACAGAGAGCCTCCGACATATGAGGAGCAATCCGGCTCAAATGAGATACTTGAAACAGGCATCAAGGTAATCGACCTTATCGCACCATATCTGAAAGGCGGAAAGATAGGTCTTTTCGGTGGTGCAGGCGTAGGCAAGACGGTGCTTATTCAGGAGCTTATAAATAACGTTGCCAATCAGCACGGCGGTATCTCGGTATTCACAGGCGTTGGAGAGCGTACCCGTGAGGGCAACGACCTTTATTATGAAATGAAAGAGTCGGGAGTTATCGACAAGACTGTGCTCGTGTATGGTCAGATGAACGAGCCGCCTGGAGCTAGAATGAGAGTTGCACTTTCAGGTCTGACAATGGCGGAGTATTTCAGAGATGTTGAGCATCAGGACGTGCTGCTTTTTATCGACAACATATTCAGATTCACTCAGGCAGGCTCTGAGGTTTCGGCGCTCCTTGGCAGAATGCCGTCAGCCGTTGGTTATCAGCCTACCCTTGCAACTGAAATGGGTCAGCTACAGGAGCGTATCACTTCAACAACAAAAGGCTCTATCACTTCCGTTCAGGCAGTTTATGTGCCTGCGGACGATTTGACAGACCCTGCGCCTGCAACTACGTTTGCTCACCTTGACGCAACGACTGTGCTTTCAAGAAGCATTTCATCACTTGGTATCTATCCTGCGGTTGACCCGTTGGAGTCAAACTCCAGGATACTTTCGCCTGAGATAGTGGGAAATGAGCATTATCAGGTAGCAAGACAGGTCCAGTCTATCTTGCAGAGGTATGTGGAGCTTCAGGATATCATCGCTATCATGGGTATGGACGAGCTTTCTGACGAGGATAAGCTCACTGTATCAAGAGCAAGAAAGATACAGCGTTTTCTGTCACAGCCGTTCTCCGTTGCTGAACAGTTCACGGGCATGAAGGGCAAATATGTGCCTATCAAGGAGACTATCAGAGGTTTCAAGGAGATAATCGAGGGCAAGCATGACGACCTGCCTGAATCTGCTTTCCTGTTCGTGGGCACTATCGACGAGGCTGTTGAAAAGGGCAGACAGATCGCAGAAAGTGAACAGTAGTAACAGAACGTTTAAAGAAAAATACTTGACAAGAGTCGGATTATAGTATATAGTGAATGTATGTGGCAATTTTGTGCCGCATGCGCTGATTTGTAAAAACTTATGGAGAAAGATTATGACGCCTTTTGATCTTAAGATAATAACCCCTGAAAAAACTTTTTTTGAGGGAAATACTGAGCAGATCATTGTGAGGACCGTATCAGGTGATATCGGTATACTTGCAGGTCATGCGCCATATGTGGCAAATATCGTTTCTTCTCCTTTCCGTATCAAAATAGAAGGTGAGTTCAGAACAGCCGCTATTTCGGGAGGGCTTATAAAGGTGTCTGCTGACGGTGTGACAGTGGTGACATCTGCTATCGAATGGGCTGATGAGATAGACGTTGCAAGAGCCGAAAAGGCAAAGGCGGCGGCAGAGAACAAGCTCAGAGAAAATGCTAGCCAGAAAGAGTTTGAAAGGGCGGAGCAGAAGCTGCGACGTGCCATGAACAGACTTGTGGTGGCAGGAAAGAAATAATTATCAAAGTCAGAGCCTTGCGGGATATCCGTGCAGGCTTTGGCTTTGTTTTATTTATTAAGTAAAATCGGCGTAAAGGTAAGGTAAGTAATGGGGTGCGCAGGGGCGTGCTCGGACGTTGTGCAGTGGAAAAAACAAGAAAAGGAATGAATTGATTTGAGTATCTTTAACATTATCGGAATGGCAGGCGGACTTGGTCTGTTTTTATACGGAATGACCATATTGAGTTCGGGACTTGAAAAGGCTTCGGGCGGACTTATGGAGAAGGTCCTTGCGAAAATGACGGGAAACGTGTTCTCAGGAATACTTTTCGGTGCATTGGTAACAGCAGCGGTGCAATCATCGTCTGCAACTACTGTTATCGTGGTGGGACTTGTAAACGCAGGCCTTTTGAAGCTTAAGGGCGCAGTTGGAATAATCATGGGCGCAAATATCGGAACGACCATGACAACTCAGATATTAAGGCTCACAAACCTCGAGGGCGACAGCAGCGGTCCTGCTATATTGCAGCTTTGCAAGCCGTCGAATTTTTCGTCTATACTTATCGTTATCGGTCTTATCATCATAATGGTGGGCAAGAAGAACAAGACAAAGAACGTGGGCGAGATAATGATGGGCATAGGTATCCTCTTTACCGGAATGATACTTATGCAGGAGAAGATCGCTCCGCTGGCAGAGCTTCCGCAGTTCGAGCAGCTTTTTGCAGTGCTTAAAAACCCTGTTCTGGGCGTATTGGTGGGTGCGATATTCACGGCTATCATACAGTCATCAGCCGCTTCTATAGGCATTTTGCAGGCACTTTCAGTGTCAGGCGCTATCACATTCGCTTCCGCATTTCCTATCATAATGGGTACTAACATCGGTACTTGTGCTACACCTCTTATTTCAAGTATAGGTGCTTCAAAGAACGCCAAGAGAGCCGCTATGATACACTTCTATTTCAACCTTATCGGTACTATAATCTTTCTTATCGGCGTTTATATCATTCAGTATACAATAGGATTTCCGTTCTGGAATAATAGCTTTACAACGGGAAGCATCGCAAACTTCCATACTATCTTCAATGTTGTGGTAACTATAATCTTTCTGCCGTTCTATACAGTGCTTGAAAAGCTTGCCGAATGGACTATCAGAGATAAGAAGAACGCTGAGGACGATGATACTTTCACTAAGGAGGATCTTCTTGACGACAGATTTCTTGTTACTCCAAACGTTGCTATCGCACAGGCTACAGAGGCAGTTGTTCAAATGGGCGTGCTGGCACAGAAGAATTTCATATCGGTAAGAGAGCTTTATGACAAGTATGACCTTAAGTCTATCGACAAGATAAAAGAGCGTGAGGAGCTTATCGACAGGCTTGAGGACAGAGTAGGTTCATATCTTATAAAGCTCAACGACTGCGGTCTGAACGAGGATGAGTCGAGAACTGTTACTGCGCTTTTCCACCTTATTTCAGAGTATGAGAGAATAGGCGACTATACTATAAACATCTATGAAACTGCGGATGTTCTTTATGAAAAGGAGATCGGTTTTTCTGAGCAGGCGAAGCACGAGCTTGATGTTGTGTGCAACGCCATTCAGGAGATAATCGGGCTTGCTATCGAAGCCACAAAGACAGGGGATATGAACGTTCTCAAGGAGATCGAGCCACTTGAAGAAGTAGTAGACAGACTTGTTGAGGAGCTTAAGGCTGTTCATATCGACAGGTCTAAGAATGGTCTTTGCAACATCGAGGTGGGTGTGAACTTCCTTGATATACTCACAAATGTTGAGAGAATATCAGACCACTGCTCAAATATTGCGGTCTATCTTATTGCAAACCAAGAGAAATACAACAGCCTTAAAAAGCATGAATATCTTGATAAGCTTCACAGAAACGGTCCTGACTATTACGAGAAGCTGTTGGCTGAATATTCAGAAAAGTTTGCACTTTAGTTCAGGCTTTTGCACCTGTGGCGTGATATAATATGGTAAAACAGCAGGAGGGACAGTAGTCCCTCTTGTTATAAGCTGAAAAGGAGAGAGCAAAATGGACAAATTCAATTACACTATGCTGTGCGATTTTTATGAGCTTACAATGGGAAACGGCTATTTTGTAAGCGGTATGCAGGAAAAAATATCTTATTTTGATCTGTTTTTCAGACAGATACCTGACGGTGGCGGATTTGCCATTGCCTGCGGTCTGGAGCAGGTCATAAACTATATCGAAAATCTTCATTTTGACGAAGAGGACATAGAGTTCCTGCGCTCAAAGGGCATTTTTGACGAGGGCTTCCTTGAATATCTTAAGGATTTCCGCTTCACAGGAGATATATTTGCTGTGCCGGAGGGTACTGTTGTGTTCCCAAACGAGCCTATCATCACAGTTAGAGCCCCTGCTGTTCAGGCGCAGCTTGTGGAAACTTATCTTCTGCTTTGCATAAATCATCAGACACTTATTGCGACAAAGGCTAACCGTATTGTAAGGGCGGCTCAGGGCAGGGCGGTATCTGAGTTTGGTTCAAGACGTGCTCATGGTGCAGACGCTGCAATACTCGGTGCAAGAGCCGCAGGCATAGGCGGTTGCTCAGGCACAGCCTGCACTATCACAGACCAGCTTTTTGGCTTCAATGCAACAGGCACAATGGCACATTCATGGGTGCAGATGTTTGACAGCGAGCTTGAAGCTTTCAAGACTTACTGTAAGTGCTATCCTAATGGCACTGTTCTGCTTGTGGACACTTATAATGTGATGAAAAGCGGTGTGCCTAACGCAATAAAGGCTTTTGACGAGGTGCTGAAGCCTATGGGCTGCCGTCCTGTGGGAATAAGGATAGACTCGGGAGATATAACATATCTTTCAAAGAAAGCAAGAAAAATGCTCGATGATGCCGGCTATCCTGATTGCAAAATATGTGCCTCAAACGCCCTTGACGAGTATCTTATAAGAGATATGATATATCAGGGTGCAAAGGTGGATATGTTCGGAGTGGGCGAAAGACTTATCACCGCAAAGAGCGAGCCTGTTTTCGGAGGAGTTTACAAGCTTGCGGCTGTGGAGGACGATAATGGAAATATTCAGCCTAAGATAAAGATTTCTGAAAACGTGGCGAAGATAACCACTCCGCACTTCAAAAAGCTTTACAGAATTTATGATAAGAATAACCACAAGGCTGTGGCTGACCTGCTGTGTATTCATGACGAGGTGATAGATGAAAGCAGACCCCTTACGCTTTTTGACCCACAGTTCACATGGAAGAAAAAGGTTGTCACAAACTTTGAGGCAAAGCCTATTCAACAGCAGATATTCAAGGACGGCAAGTGCGTATATAAGAAGCCTGCATATGAGGATATCGTAAAGTATGCGGCATCTGAGATAGATACACTTTGGGACGAGATCACAAGATTTGAAAATCCGCACACTTATTATGTTGACCTTTCTCAGAAGCTTTGGGAAGTGAAGAATTATCTTCTTGCGGAGAACAACAGACAAACGGCAGATTAAAATTTACATTATTGACTTGAAAAAAGCTATAGGCTGTGTTACAATAAGCATGGTTAGCAAGTTCTAACCTATCAAGCATTGGAGGGTCAGAAATGGAAAAGATAACAGTAAAAATAGACGGAATGATGTGCGGAATGTGTGAATCGCATATGAATGACACTTTCAGGCAGAATTTCAAGGTGAAAAAGGTAAGCTCTTCCCATGCAAAGGGCGAAACTGTGGCTATAGTTGATGAGGATATCCCTGATGAAAAGCTTAAAGAAGCAGTTGAGAAAACAGGCTACACTTTTATTTCCGCTGAAAGAGAACCTTATGAGAAAAAAGGATTTTTTGCAAGATTCAAGTAAATAGCTATGCATAAAGTCGTGGCAGATGAAAAGGTCTGTCACGGCTTTTTTGTTTGCTTGACAAAACATATTTTCTGTGATATAATAAACATCAGTTAGCATACATTAACCGATATTCTATACTTTTGATACTGCACGAGAAGGGTGCGGCTAAGTTTGCAAAAAGCTTTTGTGAAAAGGCATTTTGTTTTGATAGGCTTAGCTTTGTGGCGTGCAGTAATTTTAAAGATACAAGTTAGCTAAAACTAACAAAGAAAGGGGCATACAAATGGGAAACATTCACACGTCTGGGGAGGACTATCTGGAAGCGATACTCGTTTTATGGAACAAGCAAAACGGCGAGGTAAGGAGCATTGATGTTGCAAGGGAACTGAATGTTACAAAACCCAGCGTATCAAACGCTATGAAGATACTTCGTGAGGGAAGGTTCATCACAATGGACGAAAACGGTTTTATCACTCTAACTGACGCCGGCAGATATGTTGCGGAAAAGATCTACGAAAAGCACCTTGTATTGACAGAGTGGCTTGTAAGTCTTGGCGTTGACAGAAAAATATCTGAACATGACGCCTGCAAGATAGAACACGTTTTGTCTGACGAGAGCTTTGCGGCATTGAAGAAGCATATCAGTGAAGAACAATGAGCATGACTATTTTTAAAGGCATTCTGATACCGTTTTTGGGTACATCTCTTGGTGCGGCGTGTGTGCTTTTCATGAAGAAAAATCTGCATTATCTTGTCCAGCGAGCCTTGACAGGCTTTGCGGCAGGAGTAATGGTGGCGGCAGGCGTGTGGAGCTTGCTAATACCCTCTATGGAGCAATCAGCGAAAATGGGTAGACTGAGGTTTGTTCCTGCGGCGGTTGGATTTATGCTTGGAGTGTTTTTTCTGCTTTTTCTCGATAGAGTTATACCGCATCTTCACATGAATGCCACCGAGCCTGAGGGAGCGAAAAGCAGTTTTCAGCGCACAACGATGCTTGTGCTTGCGGTGACGCTTCACAATATCCCCGAAGGAATGGCTGTTGGCGTTGTATATGCAGGCTGGGCGGCTGACCATCATGCTATAAGCGCCGCTGGTGCGTTGGCATTATCCCTTGGTATCGCAATACAGAACTTTCCAGAGGGTGCGATAATATCCATGCCACTGCGTTCGGAGGGTATGGGAAAGGGAAAAGCCTTTGTTTACGGCGTTTTATCGGGAGTTGTCGAGCCTGTTGGGGCTGTGCTGACGATACTTTTGGCACAGTTTATAATCCCTGTTTTGCCGTATCTTCTAAGCTTTGCGGCAGGTGCTATGATTTATGTCGTGGTGGAGGAGCTTATACCTGAAATGTCGGAAAAGCCACACTCCAATATTGGAACTATAGTTTTTGCGCTGGGCTTTGTGCTTATGATGATACTTGATGTGGCACTTGGATAGGTGTTTTTTATGTTTACATAGGGATCATCTTTATGCATGGTAAGTGTATTGAATATCTTTTTTGTATAGCCGGTCATATCATTTTGAAGTGATATGACCGGCTTTGTTTTGTGTGTAAATTGTATTTGTTAATTTGTTTATCTTAAACGTTTAATGTTAATATGAAATGTAAACGTTTTTTAACTATTATTTTCTTTAGCTATGAAAGACAAAAATAATATAAAATGATGATTACTTATAGCACAATGTACTAAGTTTGTGCTTCTTTATTTGTCAAAAACATTGATTTTTAAAAACTTGCTTACTTAATCGTTTTAAGAGATTGACATTAAATTAAGTTTGTGATAAAGTAAAAACGCAATAATTCGATAAGCTAAATTAATCAAAAATTAGCTAAAGTAATGAAAAAGGAGTATGGTTATGACAGGAGTAATGAGAAGATTTTCTGCGGCTCTGGCGGCTGCTGCAATGGCTGTTAGCATTGTGCCTTTCGCAGATATCAGCGCATATGCGGAGTATGCGGCGACACACCCAGAGGGATTTGTTTACGCTGACGGCTCAAAGTTTATGTGTGACGGAAGCCCTTACTATTACGGCGGCACGAACTGTTATTATCTCACCTATAAGTCAAAGAGTGAGGTAAAGAATGTTTTCGATGACGCTTCAAAAATGGGGCTTAAAGTAATAAGAATTTGGGGCAATCTTGACGTTGGTAAGAAAACAGGCGAGATCGACTCGCAGTCTGGTCATGAGACCTTTGAGGGCAACAATGACGGAACGGGCGAAAAGGACGGAGTTTACTTCCAGTATTGGGACGATGAGGCTGGAAAGCCTATTGTGAACGAGGGCGAGGACGGCCTGAGACATCTTGATTATATTATCAAGCAGGCTGAAGAACATGATATGAAGCTTGTTATCACTTTCACGAACTATTGGGAAGCGTTCGGCGGAATGGGTCAGTATGTAAAGTGGTATCAGATGTCACAGGGCAAGAGCGTTGGCAATAGCAAAGTGGACGAAAAGGACACCTGCGATTTTTACACTAATGAAACTATCAAGGGTTGGTATAAGGATTATATCAAAACTTTGTTAAATCACACCAACTACTACACAGGCGAGAAGCTTATGGATTCTGAAGCTGTTTTTTCTTGGGAGCTTTCAAACGAGCCGAGATGTACTGTTGATGAGTTCTGCAAGGACGATATTCTTTATAACTGGGCAAAGGAAATGTCAGCATATGTAAAGTCTATCGACCCTTATCACATGGTATCTGTTGGCGACGAGGGCTTTTATAACCTTGGCTATCAGGAAGCTGCAAGGCAAGATCTTCCGTCTTCCGCATATTCAGGCTACTACGGTGTTGACTTTGACAAGCTTATGACTATCGATACTGTAGACTTTGGCACACCGCATATGTACGTTGATCAGTGGGGCTTTGACCTTGGCGATGATGACCTCGAGTGGATAAAGCGCCATGCCCAGACCACATCTTCCGCTGACAAGCCTATTATCTTTGAGGAATTCGGTCTTACAGACAAAACAAAGCGTGACGCCGCTTATTCCGATTGGCTGGATATTGTAACAGGGGACTACTATGAGGGTGTCGAATATCAGGGCTTCAACTACTGGATGATAGCTTCCTATCTTGATGACGGCACTCTTTATCAGGACTACGACGGCTACACCGTTTACGGCCCTGAGGGTATCGAAAAGACGGACAGCACAAGAACTCTTATGATGAACGCTGCTGCAAAAATGGAAAAGAAGAACATTGTAAACACCACTGACAAGTCTACATACAGTTTTGACAGAAGCAAGTCAGGTAACATTGTGGTGAATGTTTCTATGAAAGAGGGCAGCATAAGCGGAGTTGAGGTCGGCGGAAAGAAACTCTCGTCAGACGATTACACCATAAGTGGCAACGCTGTTACTATCAAGGCTTCTTATCTTAAAAGGCAGGAGCTTGCAAAGTATTCGTGCAGGATACTCACAACAGGCGGCAATCAGCCTAAGTTCAATCTGACTGTGAGCGACAGCTCTATCCCTAAGCCTATTATCTCACCTGAGATAATCTCTGTTGACGTAAACCCTAAGAAGTGCAGTGATGTTGATATCACCATGGATCGCAAGACAAGCGAGTTCAGAGGCATTGTTGCTGATGGAAAAGCACTCGCCAAGGGTACAGATTACACAACTTCGGGCGACACTGTGACCCTTAAAAGTGCATATCTCAAGACGCTTTCAGCAGGCATTGTGACGCTTAAGTTCGATTTCTATGAGGGCGAGGATAGGGAGCTTACAATAAATGTTTCCGACACCACAGGCCTTGATGAGCTTGACACATTTGAGAGCTATTCAAATGATAAGGCACTTTGGTCGTCTTATTCAAGAAACACAAGCGGCAATGAAGTTTCACTTTCTCTTGCTGCAAAGAACGGTTCAAAGGCACTTGCTTTCGGATATGATATCGGCTCGCCAAACGGCTACTGCGGAGTAAACCACCCTATTGCAGTAAGAAATGCTTCATCATTTGCAGGCGTTGAGCTTTGGATAGAGGGGGACGGCACAGGCAACAGCCTTACTGTTCAGCTTAGAGACGCAAACGACAATTATTTTGAAGCGCAGATAGCACTTGATTTCGCAGGCGGAAAAACTATCAAGATACCATTCGCTGACTTTAAAGCACCAAGCTGGCAGTCGGGCGGAAATCTTGATACATCAAAGCTTAACCAGTTCTCGTTCTATATGGGCGGAGATTCTGCCCAAAAGACAGGTACAGTTTACATAGACGATGTTGTTTTCTATGAGGACGGACAGATCGAGAAGCCACACCTTTCCACAAAGTCAGGCATATTTGACGCTGATGCTCCAAGCGGTGTGAGAACAGACCTTGTGCTTTATGGAAAGAGCGTTGAGTCTATCACAGCAAACGGCAAGAAGCTTTCAGGCGGCTTAGATTATTCCACAAACGGAAGTCAGATAATGCTCAACGAAAGCTGGCTCAAGACGCTTGCAAATGGTAATTACACACTTACTTACACATTCTCAGACGGAAGCACAGATACATTTGCACTCACTGTCAAGAATGTTAAGTCATCACACACTCACAGCTACACCGCAAAGGTAACAAAGGAAGCTACTTGCACAACAGATGGCGAGAGAATTTACACTTGTACTTGCGGAGACAAGTACACTGAAACTATCCCTGCAAAGGGTCACAGCTGGGTAAAGGGCGAGACAGTTGCTCCTACAGAGAACGAAAAGGGCTACACTATCTACACCTGCGCTTCCTGCGGCGAAACAAAGAATGACGATTACACCAATCCTATCGGTCACAGGCACAGCTATACCCTCACATCAACAAAGGCTGCAACTTGCGAAGCTGACGGCGAAAAGGTATACACTTGCTCATGCGGTGAAAAGTACACTGAAACTATTCCTGCGACAGGTCACAGCGAAAGCGCATGGATAATCGACAATGCGGCTACTGCGACAGAAAATGGCTCAAAGCATACTGAGTGTACAACTTGCGGCAAGGTGATAAAGACAGAGGTTATCCCTGCAACTGGCGAGGTAAGTGACAAAAAGGAAACTGTTATCTTCACAGGCTCAGCAAAGACATCAGGCTGGGGTCAGGCTATCACACTTTCCACAACTAAGGAGGGCGGCAGCTTTGACAGCTCAGTTATCGAAAAGGACGGATATTTTGAAGTTCAGTTCAAGGGCGGCACAGACAAGGCGGAGGTCATTCTCCAGAGTTGGTCAGGCGGTGCAGACTGGGCGAGAGTTTCACCAACTGAGGTAACAGAAAAGGACGGCATTGTATACGCAAAGTACAGCTACGACGATGTTGCGGCGGCGTTCGGAACAACAGATTTCTCTAAAGTAGACCGCTTCCATGTTGGTGCGGCTAACGGAGATATCGAAGTTTTTAGTGTTAAGTATATTGTCGGAAAGTCAACAGAGCCGGTTGATCCGGTAGATCCTGTTGACCCTGATAAGCCGGAGCAGGATCCATATGTATCTATTTTCTGGGGGGCAAAATCATGTGGCTCATGGGGTCAGGCAGTTTCAGTTATGACTTCAAAAAATTATGGCAGTTTTGATGTTTCGTCTCTTTCTGCAAATGGCTATTTCTATGTTGAGTATTCAGGTGCAGAGAACGAGCTTGAGCTTATTCTCCAGAGCTGGTCAGGAGGAGCAAGCTGGGCAAGAGTTCAGCCTAGCGAAACAGGCAGAGCGAATGATCATTACTATGCTAAGTTCACATATGCAGACTGTGTAAAGGAGCTTGGTGCAGGTTTTGATAAGCTCGATCAGCTTCATGCTGCGGCAAAAAACGGTGATATCACAGTTTATTCTATTTGCTACTGTACACCTGCTAGGTAATTTAAGAAAAAAAGCGTTACATTTATTAAGATGCAAAAAAGGGGCTGTAAAAAAAGTCCCCAAGAAAAAAGGCTGCAATCTTGCCAAA
>ERZ824480.353-NODE-353-length-65364-cov-4.221470_pt1 | contig 65364 bp, 47 predicted proteins | sample MGYA00519861_ERZ824480 | MGnify/ENA primary metagenome ERZ824480 (study PRJEB31778, sample SAMEA3449152) | human gut metagenome | biome: human gut; feature: human-associated habitat; material: faeces | place: United Kingdom | collected 2010/2012 ... | reverse complement strand
ATTCGGAAATGAATTATGTCAGCAAAGCTGACCCGAATCCCGCGCCAAGACTCGCAGAGCGAGTCTTGAATTTAAAGGAGTATAAAAAGGTGTTTTACAGATATGAAACGCATCTGCACACAAAAGAGGCAAGTGCATGTGCAAGAACTTTGGCAAAAGATTATATTAAGGCATATAAGGATGCAGGGTATGCGGGGATTATAGTGACGGACCATTTTTTTAACGGCAATACAGCTGTGCCTCGTAATCTTCCCTGGAAAGAAAGAGTAAAACTGTTTTGTAATGGCTATGAAAATGCCGCCGAAGAAGGTTATAAGGAAAATTTTCATGTATTTTTTGGATGGGAGGCAGGATTTTGCGGAACTGAGTTTCTTATATATGGGCTTGAAAAGGAATGGCTCTTTGAGCATGATGATATACTTTCGTGGTCAGTAGAAAAGCAGTATCGGATGGTGAAAGAAGGCGGCGGAATGGTGATACATGCACATCCGTACCGCGAAGCGCCGTATATTCCTGAGATAAGGCTGTATCCCGATTATGTAGACGGGGCAGAAGTATATAACGTATCAAATGATAATCTTGATATAATGTTTAATAAAAGGGCATATGAATATGCAAAGAAGTATGACTTGCCAATGACCGGAGGCTCGGATATTCATTCACTTCCGCCAATGGCCGGAGGAATGGAGTTTAATTACGAACTTAAAAGCATACAGGATTTTATTGATGCTGTTAAGAATAAAAAGGGAAAGGTTATAGGATTAAGGGAGGAATAAAATTATGAATTATAATGAAGCCAGAGAATTACTTTTAGAAAAAGGACAGGGTCATCTGCTCAGATATTATGATGAGCTGTCAAAAGAGGAGCAGGAGAGTCTTTTAACACAGATAGAAAGGATAGATTTTTCAGTTCTCTCCGAACTTGATAAAAAGAACAGCGGAACGAACGAGCGCGGACATATTGAGCCGCTTGGTGCGCTTACAATACCTGAGATTGATAAGAAAAGAGATTATTATGAAAAAGTAGGAATTGATGCAATTAAACAGTGTAAGGTAGGCGCTATACTTCTTGCAGGAGGACAGGGAACGCGACTTGGCTATGATAAGCCAAAGGGAACATTTAATATCGGTGAAACCAAAGATTTATACATTTTTGAATGCCTTATTAATAATCTTATGGAAGTTGTAAATAAATCAGGCAGTTATGTACCCCTTGCAATTATGACGAGCGATATCAATTATGAAGATACGAAGAAGTTTATGATTGAGCATGACTATTTTGGTTATAACAGCGATTATGTATATTTCTTTATTCAGGATATGGCTCCGGCAACGGATTATGACGGAAAAATATATCTTGCAGAAAAAGGAAAGATTGCAATGTCTCCGAATGGAAACGGAGGCTGGTTTACATCATTTGTAAACGCAGGTCTTTTAGATGTATTTACGGGATACGGAGTTGAATGGATGAACGTATTTGCAGTAGACAATGTGCTTCAGAAAATTGCAGACCCATGTTTTGTCGGCGCTGCAATAGATTCAGGCAGAGTAAGTGCGGCTAAGGTTGTAAGTAAAGCGTTTCCTGAGGAAAGAGTAGGGCTTTTGTGTACTGAGGACGGAAGACCTTCAATCGTAGAGTATTATGAGATGACAGATGAGATGATGTATTCAAAGGATGAAAACGGTGTTCCTTTGTATAATTACGGTGTTATTCTTAATTATCTTTTTACACTTGACGAGCTTAAGCGTATTATGGAAGATTCGCTTCCGGTTCACATTGTTGAAAAGAAGATACCGCATATTGATGAAAATGCATGTGTGGTAAAACCAGAGGAGCCTAACGGATATAAATATGAGCTTCTTGTGCTTGATTTGATTCATCTTATGAAGGACTGTCTGTCCTATGAGGTTGTACGTGATGAAGAATTTGCACCAATAAAGAGCCTTACTGGAGTGGATTCGCTTGAAACAGCAAGAGAACTATTAAGAAAGAATGGTATAGTATTTTAAATGAAAGAATTATTTAACGACGGCTGGAGCTTTAAGAAAATATTACCGGATGGGAGCGAATCGGACTGGAAGTCTGTTGACATTCCGCATGATTGGCAGATATATGACGTATCTAATCTTTATGAAAATGCCGAAGGCTGGTATTGTAAGGAATTTATTTATGACAATTCGGAAGATGAGCGTATTTTCTTAAGATTTGACGGTGTGTATATGGATACGTCCATATGGATAAATGATGAAAAGGCGTTTGAATGGAAATACGGTTATTCTACGTTTGAATTTGAAATAACGCCGTTTATCCATAAAGGAACTAACAGCATTAAAGTAAGAACGGTATATATGTCGCCTAACTCAAGGTGGTATTCGGGCGCGGGAATATACAGGAATGTCTGGATTATTAAAAAGCCCCGGGCATGTCTTGTGTCTGACGGAACTTATATACATACGGAGTTTTCAAAAGACGGTAAATGGACTCTTAATGTAAGTTCTGAGACAGATGTGCCAAAAGAGTATTTAGATAATTATTATACGGCTTACAGCCTTTATGACAAATATGGTAATGAGGCGCTTGGTGAGTTTAACGCACAGTCTGTAATTGTAAATGACGTTACGGTCTGGGATTTGGATAATCCGTATCTTTATACTCTGAAAGTTAAGCTGTATGTGAATAATATACTTACAGATAGTGAAGATATACGTTTTGGTTTCAGGACGATAGACTACAGACCGAATGAAGGGTTTTTCCTTAACGAAAGACACATAAAGCTAAGAGGCGTGTGTATGCATCACGACCTTGGATGTCTGGGGGCAGCGTTTAATAAAGCGGCATTAAAAAGACAGTTTGATATTTTAAAATCAATGGGAGTAAATGCTGTAAGAACTTCACACAATATGCCTGCGCCTGAACTTATGGAGCTTGCGGCAGAAGAAGGTATGCTTATTGACTCGGAAGCATTTGATATGTGGGAAATGAGTAAGACCACATATGATTACGCCAGATTTTTTGACGACTGGTATAAAAAAGATTTACGAAGCTGGATAAGACGTGACCGCAAATATCCGTGTGTTATTATGTGGAGTATCGGTAATGAAATATATGATACCCATGCAGGTGAAAGAGGACAGGAGCTTACCCGCATGCTTATGGATGAGGTTTATCTTCACGATAGTATGCATAATGCGCCTGTGACGATTGGTTCTAATTATATGCCTTGGGAAAACGCGCAGAAATGTGCTGACATAATAAAGCTTGCAGGATATAATTATGCGGAAAAATATTACGACGAACATCATACCCGCTATCCTGACTGGGTAATATACGGAAGTGAAACAAGCTCTGTTGTACAAAGTCGCGGAATATATCATTTTCCGGCGGATACACAGATATTAAGTGATGATGATTTGCAGTGCTCATCACTTCTTAACAGTACGACAAGCTGGGGAGCCGTAAGCCATGAAAAATGCATTTCTGATGACAGAGACGCATCATTTTCAGCCGGTATGTTTATATGGAGTGGTTTTGATTATATAGGAGAACCAACCCCTTACCATACAAGGAATTCATATTTCGGACAGATAGATACAGCCGGTTTTGCCAAAGACTCTTACTATATATATAAGTCGGAATGGACAGATTATAAGAAAGAGCCGATGGTTCATTTGTTCCCGTATTGGGATTTTAATGAGGGACAGCTTATTGATGTAATGGTATGCAGCAATGCTCCTAAGGTTGAATTGTTTTTAAACGATATGTCGCTTGGAACAAAAGATATCGACCATGCAAATGGAAAAGAGCTTGTTGCAAGGTGGAAGGTTCCGTATGAAAAAGGAACAATAAAGGCTTTTGCCTATGATGAATCAGGAAGTGTAATTGCCAAGGATTCGCACATATCATTTAATGATGCGGAAAACATTATTCTGACTCCTGATAAGACGGTTATGCGTGCCGACGGCGAAGACCTTATATTTGTTACCGTTTCAGCAAGTGATTGTAACGGTAATCCGGTGGAAAATGCTAGTAACCGAATGGAGGTTTTGGTTTCGGGAGCAGGACGACTTTTGGGACTTGATAACGGCGACAGCACAGATACGGACCAGTATAAAGGAACAAGCAAAAGACTGTTTTCGGGAAAGCTTCTTATTGTAATTGCCGCAAAGACAGAGCCGGGAGAGATATATCTTAAAGTTATGTCACCGGGGCTTAAGTCTGCTGAAATGACATTTGTTTCGGAAAAAGCAGAAGTAAGATGCGGGATATCTGCAAATGAGCATATTACACCGGACGGTACGGTAAATGATGAGATACCGGTAAGGAAGCTTGAGATAAGCTCGGATATCAATGCTTTTACGGCTGACATGGCGGAAACAGACGCATATGTCCGTATTTATCCTGAGAATGCAACATATAGTGACGTTGTTTTTTCGGCAACTGATGATAATGGGGTAAAGTCAAATATTGCAGATGTTAAGCAGGACGGAAGAAAAGCACATATAACGGCGCTTGGAGACGGTACGTTCAGGCTTAGATGTACATGTGCAAACAAAACGGACCATGCAGATATTATTTCGGAAAAAGAATATACTGTAAGCGGGCTCGGAAACAGATGTCTTAATCCGTATGAATTTATATCAGGAAGCCTGTATACCGAAAGTAAAGGCGATATAACGTGCGGCAATGAAAAGGGAGTTGCTACTACCCGCGATAATAAGAGTATCATTTTTTATGACAATATTGATTTTGGCGACTGGGGTTCAGATACAATTACAATACCTATATTTGAACTGGAAAATATGCCGCTTGAATTTGAAATATGGGAAGGAATGCCGTATGAGGACGGAAGTACGAAGATTCTTGACGCGGTATATAATAAGCCGTCTATATGGAATACATATCAGGAAGAGACATTTGTGCTAAATAAGCCTTTAAAAGGAATAACAGGCGTAGGATTTGTATTTACAAGAAAGGCTCATATTAAAGGATTTTCATTTAAACGCGAAAACGGGGCGTTTAAGTTAAATTATCCTGCTTTATGTAAAAAGATATACGGAGATACTTTTACTGTAAATGAGGATGCGGTATGCGGAATCGGTAATAATGTAACGTTTGTATATGAGAATATGGATTTTGAAGAAGGAACAGGAAGAATTGTTATATGCGCAAGAACAAAACTTCCTAATAATACAGTACATATACGTTTCAGAAAAGGTGATGAAAATATTAATAAGATTATCGAGTTCGGATTTTCGGATGATTATATTGAGAGAGAATATGAGCTTACGGGAATTAGCGGCATATATGATGAAGTGTTATTTGTATTCCTTCCGGGAAGTGATTTTGATTTTAAGTGGTTCAGATTTGAAAAATAATAAAAAACAGTAAAAACCCTTGCAAGTATGTATTACATATGCTATTATGTGTAATACATACTTTTTTAAGAAGGGAAGGTAATTATTATTGAATGGTTTTACAATTGAAGATGATGGTCTTCGCACCAGGCTTGTGTATCATCTTTCAGAAGATGAAGAGGTCGATACATATTGTTTTCGGATGATGGAGGCAGCAGGACCCGGATGGCTTGTTCCGCTTGCGTCATGCGACGGTACTAAAAGCTGTGTGAGGCGGATTGGTTATGACATTACGGACATGACGCCGGTTTCTTTACTAACTTCCGGAGGAGTCGGAATTAGTATTATTGCAGATATATTCGGACAGATTATATCGTCGGTATCTGCATCTGAGAAGTATCTGTTTGACAGTTCAATGTTTGTGCTTGACAGGGATTATGTATATTTTCATCGTGACACAGGTCAGACAAAGCTTTTGCTTCTTCCTGCAAAGAACAGGGTTTCAGATGAAAGTTTCAGAGAACGTTTAAGGGAATTATTCAAAAAGGTTTTATATAATGCGCGGTATTTAAATGAAAATGACGGTATAAGGCTTGTTGAACTTCTGAATTATATTAATAATGAAAGAGATTTTACCGTAAAAGGTCTGACGGATATTCTCAATGATATACAGGCTGAAGGTAAGAACGGGGAAGAGACGCTGAAAGATAAGACACAGTATACTTATGAAGATAGTTTTTGCAGCAATGTAAGCGAGGACATACCTGTTTACAGTAATTATGACTCTGACAATTCTGATAATCTGACTGAAAAGAAAGGTCTGAATATTAATAAGTTTAAGAGATTTTTTGGTTCAATATTTACTTCCGAAAACACTGGTGAAAATAACGATGCAGAAAACGATGAGAGTATAAACGTAACTGATATTGAGTGTGTAAATCTTGTTTCGGAAAATAAAGATTCTTTTGAAGATACTAGGGAAATCGTACTTCCGGATGTTCAAAATTCATTTCCGTATCTTTTGCGAAAGTATGACGGAAGTAAGATAATTATTAATAAGGAATTATTCAAAATAGGTAAAGAGGAACGTTATGCTGACTACAGAATAATTGATAATGCTGCCGTAAGCAGAATGCATGCTGAGATAAAATGTGACAATGGTGTATATACTGTTACCGACCAGGATTCCATGAACCATACATACGTTAATAAAGAAGTGGCAGGTGCGTATGTCCCGGTTGAGATTCATTCGGGAGATACAATAAGTTTTGCAGATGATGAGTACACGTTTTACAGCTGATATACATGATTCTTTTTTATTGGAAATGCACTAAATATGTATTTTCCACATAAGCTACTATTAACTGCCTGAAGCGGGAGAGTCATATATTTGAAAACATTTCCCAAGCCTCTTACTGCCAAAGAAGAGAAAGAATGCCTTGAAAGATGCAGAAAAGGTGATACTTCTGCGCGTGACGAGCTTATTGAGAAAAATCTAAGGCTTGTTGCTTATATAGTAAAGAAATATGCCGGTATCGGAAAGGACAGTGAGGACCTTATATCAATTGGTACAATAGGATTAATCAAGGCTATTGACAGTTTCGATGTTGACAAAGGAATAAGGCTTGCCACATATGCTTCAAGATGTATAGATAATGAGCTTTTGATGCTTCTCAGAAGTGAAAAGAAGCAGGCAAAGGAGGTATATCTTAATGAATCAATAGGCTCGGATAAGGAGGGAAATGAGATAAGCCTGATTGATATTATTGAAACCTCTGATGAGGATGTTACCGATAAGGTGCTTTTAAAGGAAGACCTTGGAAAGCTTTATGATTATGTTGAAACTGTACTGAGCGACAGAGAAAAGAACATTATTTATCTCAGATACGGAATTCCTGACGGTTCAAAGGAGTATACGCAGAGAGAAATTGCGGATATTATGGGAATAAGCCGAAGCTATATCAGCAGGATAGAAAAAAAGGCGCTTAATAAGCTGAAAAAGGCATATGATGAAAACTGATATATTATGGACTTTTATTGAAAACCATAGAAAAACGTGGTATTATAAAATGTAATGATATTTAGGAAGGAGAGCACTTATGTTAAAGGGGATTATCAAATATGCGGCTGTTTTTGCAGCATGCTGCATAGCAATGGTTTTATGTATTAACCAGAAAGGTTCGGCTGCAATGAAAGAGGAAGTTATTTCAAGTACCAAAACGCTTCCTGGCGACGGTGAATTTAATGTTATAGCGGAGCCTTTTGACTGGGGTAAAGATGTTACGCGTATTATGCTTAAGCCGGGAGGCTCAGTAGAGGCTTCTAATGTGGATGCTTCGGATTTTACCGTTACAGCAACACATTACAGTGAACAGGCTTATAAAAATGATTTTCAGGGTGAAAGGAAAGTTTTGGATGCTTATCCTGTGACTGAAGACGGAGCGAAAGCTGACGGCGGAGAGTACATAATAATTGAGCTTGAATACGGAAGCGGCGTTGCCGGAGCTCATACAGGTTCATATAGTTATGCTAATTATTATACGCCGCTTACTCTTACATATAATGTTTCATGGAGTAAGACAAATGAAAAATATATACAGCATGAGGTTGTTAATCTTGTGTGCGATGAATTTGTTCTTGACAGATATACAGATTCATCAATAAGCGACGCTAAGTATAATTTTGTGGATTATGCAATGTATTCGCCTGAAAATGACGGAGAAAAGCATCCGCTTATTATATTCTTTCACGGTATGGGAGAAGGCGGCGCAGGTTCGCTTAAGAATCACGGAGTTCAGATGTATGCATATCCTGAATGTAATTTTGCCGATAAAGAGATTCAGGAGATTATGGGCGGAAAAGCATATGTGCTTCTGCCGCAATCACCTGAGACATGGCCTACTAACGGATTTACAAATGAGTCGGGATATCTTGAAGTTGTCAACAGCCTTATTGATTCTATGATAGAAGCCAATCCTGGGATTGATACTAACCGTATATATGTCGGAGGTCTTTCAATGGGAGGTTATATGGCGTCAAGAGTTATTCTTAACAGGCCTGAAAAATATGCAGCGGCATTTTTATGCAGTCAGGCATACGCCATTACAGAAGAAGACGCAGCGAAGCTTGTAGACCTTCCTATATGGATAAGCTGCAGCGAGGCTGACGGTACATGCAGAATGGACCCGTATACATATGCTTCATATGAAAAGCTTGTAGCAGCAGGAGGCAAAGAAGTAAAGTGCGCCGTTATGGAAGACAATTCATCCGACCCTACAAGCAGATTCAGATTCTATTCTTCGGATAGCAGTGATTATGTTCTTTATAATGCCGAGCAGGAAAATGAAAATAAGATAAAAGGACAGTTTGTATGGGATAACGTATCTTATTCAGGACATAACGGAGGCTGGGTTCCGGTATTCGCTAACGGTGAATATTATCTTAAAGATGACGGCACCAAAGTAACTATAATGGAATGGGTTGCAGCACAGAGCCTTGTTTCTGAAGTTTCTGTTGATGCATCAAAGGCAAAGACAGAGTATAACGTAGGAGATGCATTCTCCGCCGACGGGCTTGTTGTAAATGTTACATGCAAAGACGGTTCTAAGAAGACTGTAACAGATTATAAAGTAACAGCTCCTGATATGAGTACGGCAGGAACTAAAGAAGTAACAGTTACATATTCAGGAATTAAAGCGGTATACAGCATTAAGATTAATGCAGCAGGCAGTGTAACGCCTCCGGTAAATAATCCTGTTGTTACTCCTGTGCCTACAGTTAATAATCCATCCGGCGGCGATGTTGTACAGGTATTTAAAGTAGCAAAGAAGAAGCTTACGGTTAAAAAAGGAAAGAAGGTTAAGATAAAAGTTACCGTATCACCAAAAACAACCGTAAAATTTAAATCATCAAAGCCGAAAATTGCGAAAGTGACTAAAAAAGGAGTAGTAAAAGGAATTAAAAAGGGAAAGGCTAAGATTACCGTAACAGCATTTGGTAAGAAAAAAACAGTAACAATTAAAGTAAAATAGTGGTATAATAATATTTATCATGTAAGGCTGTCATTCATAAAGGATGACAGCCTTATCTAAAGTATGAGAGGTTATAATATGAGCGTTGAAAAAAGTAATGAGTATCTTGACATTATTAAAAAAGATATTGTGAATCACAGTAAATCCGCAGAAGATGAGCATGATTATATAATCAATTCGACTGCAAGATATCATGGGAATTACGTTAGGACATGTTATATGCCGAAAATATTCTCGGAAAAAGAATATAATTATTTTGCAGAGATAACAGACACATTATATTCAATATTTGAAAAGATAATTAACAGATATTTTGATGATGAATCGTACAGGAAGCGCTTTGGATTTGATGAAAGGCTTACTGAACTTATATTAAGATGCGACAGAAGATTTCTTACAATACCAATTGCAAGGATTGATATATTTTATAATGAAGAAACCGGTGATTTTAAATTCTGTGAATTTAATACAGACGGTTCGAGTGCAATGAATGAGGACAGGGAACTTAATAATGCCGTTAGTAAAACGAAAGCTTTTAAGGAATTTACAAAGAATAATGTTGTTAAGACGTGCGAGCTTTTTTATTCATGGATAGACGCGATGGAAAAAATGTACGCTGAAAGAAAAGGAGGAGAAAAGCTTGATAATGTTGTTATAGCGGATTTTCTTGAGAGTGCGTCAATGGAAGAATTTGAAGTGTTTCTTTCATGCTTTAAGGACAGGGGATACAATACCGAAATATGTGAAATAAGAGATATGGTTTATGATGGAAAGAATTTGTATACTCCGTCAGGAATGAAGGTAAATGCTATATACAGAAGGGCAGTTACAAGCGATATAATGAAGCATTTTGATGAAGTTACGGCTTTTATATCGGCGGTAAAAGACGGAAATGTGGTGTTGTTCGGAGACTTTTTCACACAGATAGCTCATAATAAAATACTTTATAAGCTTATGTGGGAAGAAGATACGCTTAACATGCTTGACGAAAGACAGAAGGAATTTATTATAAAACATGTTCCTAAGACATTTAGTGCAAAGGATGTGTCTGTAAAAGAGATTACTGACAATAAGGATATGTATATATTAAAGCCTGAAGATTCATACGGTTCAAAAGGAGTATTTCCGGGAATAAGCTTTACAAAAGTACAGTGGAAGGATATTGTTAATAATAAAGTTGATTTTGATAATTATATAGTTCAGGAATTTTATACGCCGTATAACAGCGACAATTATATTCTTGAAAACGGCGTGCTCATAAGGAAGCCTTTTTATAATCTTACCGGGCTTTATATGTACGGCGCAAAGCTTGCAGGAATATATTCGCGTATATCAAAGGACCCTATAATTTCCACGCAATATAACGAAATGGCGCTGCCAACTATAATTATTCCTAATGAAAAAATAAATATTTAAGAAAAAATAATATTTCCTATTTTATTCTGACAGATATTATTGTAAAATAAATCGAATATGTTTACCGGGAGGATTGAAAAATGAGCAGCAAGTTGAAGGTAGGTATTTTAGGCGGAACAGGAATGGTAGGACAGAGATTCATTTCTCTTCTTGAGAACCATCCTTGGTTTGAGGTAGTATGTATTGCAGCAAGTCCGAGAAGCGCCGGAAAGACTTATGAAGAAGCAGTAGGCGGACGCTGGAAGATGACTACACCTATGCCTGAAGCTGTAAAGGGTATTATTGTAAATGATGTTAATGACGTTGAGAAAGTAAGCAGTCAGGTGGATTTTGTATTCAGCGCAGTTGATATGACTAAGGAAGAGATACGCGCAATAGAAGAAGCTTATGCTAAGACAGAGACGCCTGTTGTATCTAATAACAGCGCACACAGATGGACGCCGGATGTTCCTATGGTTGTACCGGAGATTAATCCGGAGCATCTTTGTATCATAGATGACCAGAAAAAGCGTTTGAATACAGAGAGAGGATTTATAGTTGTAAAGCCTAACTGCTCAATTCAGAGCTATACACCTGCACTCCATGCGCTGCGTGCATATAATCCGCAGAAGGTTGTTGTTTCAACATATCAGGCTATATCAGGAGCAGGTAAGACATTTAAGGACTGGCCTGAGATGGAAGGCAATATTATCCCTTATATCGGAGGCGAAGAAGAAAAGAGTGAGAAAGAGCCTTTAAGAATATGGGGTAAGGCTGAGAACGGAGTTATTGTTCCTGCAGCATCACCTGTTATTACAAGTCAGTGCATAAGAGTTCCTGTACTTAACGGACATACTGCAACTGTATTTGTTACATTTGAAAAGAAACCTGAGAAGGAAGCGATAATTGAAGCATGGAATTCATATAAGGGACTTCCGCAGGAGCTTGAACTGCCTAGCGCACCAAAGCAGTTTATCAAGTATCTTGAAGATGATAACAGGCCTCAGGTTGCTCTTGATGTTGAATATGAGAATGGAATGGGAGTAACTCTGGGAAGACTTCGTGAGGATATATTATTTGATTATAAGTTTGTAGGTCTTTCACATAATACTGTAAGAGGTGCGGCAGGCGGCGCAGTTCTTATTGCAGAGCTTCTTACAGCACAGAAAAGAATACAGGCAAAATAAATTTTGACCCCAACATCATTACATGAATTGAAAGGCGGTATAATATATGCTTCTTGTTAAGGATGGATTTCTGGTTGATCCGGTATCAGGACGTAACGGTGTATTTGATATCCTTATAGAAGACGGTCATGTCGCAGAGGTAGATACATGTATAGAAGTAAAGGATTCATATGAGGTTATAGACGCTAAAGGAAAGTATATTATGCCGGGTTTTGTGGATTTGCATGAGCATTTCCGCGAGCCCGGCTATACTTATAAGGAGACGGTAAAGACCGGTTCTATGGCAGCCGCAAGAGGTGGATTTACTTCTGTATTTTGTATGCCTAATACGAAGCCCGTAATTGACAGTAAGGATAGTTATGATGCGCTTGTTGATATAATAAAAAATGATGCGTGTATCAATGTATTTCCTGTAGGAGCCATTACAAAAGGGCAGATGGGTAAAGAACTGTCAGAGATTGAAAAGATGGCGGAAAGCGGCGTGAAAGCCGTGAGTGAAGACGGTAAATCAGTAATGAATTCGCTTTTATGCAGAGAGGGAATGAAGCTCGCTAAGGCTCTTAATATTCCTGTATTTGCACATTGTGAAGATATAGACCTTGTATGCGGCGGCGTTATGAACGAAGGAAAAAGAGCTCAAATGCTGGGTTTGAAAGGAATCACTAACGCGGTAGAAGATATAATCGCAGCAAGAGATATTTTCCTTGCAAAAGAAACCGGCGTCAGACTTCATCTGTGTCATGTTTCTACAAGAGACAGTGTTAAGATGATACAGCTTGCAAAAGAGGACGGCGTTAATGTGACGGGTGAAGTATGTCCGCATCATTTTACATTATGCGATGAAGATATACCTTCGGATGATTCTAATTATAAGATGAACCCACCGCTTCGTTCGCGTGCGGATATGGAAGCGCTTATAGAGGGTATACGTACCGGCATTATTGATGTAATATCTACCGACCATGCGCCTCATTCCGCAGAGGAGAAGAGTGGTTCAATGAATGGCTCGCCGTTTGGAATTGTCGGCTCTGAAACTGCATTTGCATTATCATATACTGAGCTTGTAGAAAAAGGCCATATAACGCTTAGCGAGCTTGTAAAATGCATGAGCGCCAATCCGTCGCGAATCGCAGGAATAGACAGAGGAAGCTTAAATGTCGGCATGGCAGCCGATTTCGTTATTGCGGATATAGACACATGGTATGAGATTGACCCTGATAAATTTCTTTCAAAAGGAAGGAATACACCTTTTGCAGGACGAAAGGTTAAGGGAAGAATAGAGAAGACTTTTATAAATGGATGTAAAGTATACGAGGAGGATTACAATGATTAATACGCTTGTTGAAAAGATTAAAAAGACGGAAGCTCCAATAGTAGTAGGGCTTGACCCGATGCTTTCTTATATACCTGATTTTATTAAGGATAAAGCATATAAAGAATATGGTGAAAATCTTTCGGGAGCCGCAGAAGCAGTGTGGGAATATAATAAAGGCATTGTAGACGCTATATATGACATAGTGCCTGCCGTTAAGCCGCAGATTGCAATGTATGAGCAGTTTGGACTTCCCGGACTGGGTGCATTTAAAAAGACGGTAGATTACTGTAAGGAAAAGGGACTTGTTGTTATCGGGGATATTAAACGTGGTGATATAGGCTCGACTTCAGCCGCATATGCAACGGGGCATATCGGAAAGGTGACGATAGGAAGCAATACGTTTTCACCGTTTGATGAAGATTTTATTACAGTTAATCCATATCTTGGTTCAGACGGAATTAATCCATTCATAGACGTATGCAGACAGGAAAAGAAGGGTATGTTCATTCTTGTTAAGACGTCTAATCCGTCAAGCGGAGAATTTCAGGACAGATTAATAGACAAAAGACCGCTTTATGAGCATGTTGCAGAAAAGGTTAATGAGTGGGGAAGCGATGTTATGGGTAACGAGTACAGTTATGTAGGAGCAGTAGTCGGTGCAACCTATCCTGAGATGGGAAAGCTTCTTAGAAAGCTTATGCCTAAGTCATATATTCTTGTTCCGGGTTACGGAGCACAGGGAGGCAAAGGAAAAGACCTTGCAGGCTTCTTTAACGAAGACGGACTTGGAGCTATCGTTAATTCTTCAAGAGGAATTATTGCGGCTTATAAGCAGGAAGCATACAGCAAATATGGTGAAGAAGGCTATGCTGACGCATCAAGGGAAGCTGTGCTTGCAATGAAAGAGGACCTTAAGCAGGCATTATAGACTTGTTTGGAAATGATAAAAGCGAATGAAAAAGGTTTTAATAATTGAGGATAACGAAAAAACCAGAAAGACATTGCGGGATATGCTTAATGATATCAGAAGCGATGTATGTATATATGAAACAGATAATGCAATGGAAGCTTATGGCATAGCGATGAAAAATAATATCTGTCTTTTTCTGGTAGATATCGTTCTTGCCGGAGAAGAAAGGGCAAGAAATGCAGCAGGTGCGGAATTTATTAATAATATACGTTGTGTAGACAGATATAGATTTGTACCCATTATTGTTTTATCAGGGTTAATCGACCATAATCTTACATTATATACTACAGCACATATATACAAATTTGTCGAAAAGCCATTTGACATTGAAAAGACTAAAAAGCTTATAAGCGAGGCTTTAATGTACAGGTGTGAGAAGATAAAGGTACATAATCTTTATTATCCGATTGATGATATGCTGGAGAGTGTTGAGGTTGACCGTATAGTATATGCCCAAAGCATCAATCATAATATACATGTTGTAAGTCTGGATTCGTGCCTTGATATTCCATATATGACGTGCAAAGAATTTCTTAATGATGTAAATGATGAAAGATTTGTACAGTGTCAGCGTGGCACTATTGTAAATATTGATTTTATTAAATCTATTAATACTAAAGAAAAACGTATACTTCTTTATAGATGTGATGATATTCTGTCTCTTGGAATGAGTTACAAAAAAGGAATCATGGAAAGATTTCGTGAAGTATATGAGCAGTAACATTGATACCGGGAGGAACAGACATGTTTTATAAAATAATTTCTACAGAACATCTTTCAGATGATATTATAAGTATGTGGATAGAAGCGCCGGATATTGCAAAGAATGCCGGCGCAGGACAATTTATATCTATATACAGTGACAGTAAAAGCGAGCTTCTTCCAAGGCCAATCAGTATATGCGATACAGATGGAAAAAATGCGTTAAGAATAGTATTTCGTATAGTAGGAAAAGGTACAAAAGAGTTCGCAGGAAAAAAAGCGGGTGATGTTCTTAGGATTATTGGACCGCTTGGAAACGGATACAAGGATTTTACAGCAGATTATGAAAACGATACCGAAAAGACGGCGCTTATTATCGGCGGGGGAATTGGAATACCGCCAATGCTTCTTTTATCTAAAACCTTGAATTGCAGAAAAATAATTGTTCTCGGATATAAGGATTATATGTTTATGAATGAAGACTTTTCGGAATATGGCGATGTGCTTATAGCTACGGAGAACGGAATGTATGGAACCAAGGGCAATGTTATAGATGCAGTTAATGCATCCGGTATTAATGCGGATGTTATATATTCATGCGGACCTATTCCAATGCTTAAGGGAGTAAAAGCATATGCAAAAACAGAAAATGTTCCTGCATATATTTCATTGGAAGAAAAAATGGCGTGTGGTATCGGGGCATGTCTTGCATGTGTATGTAAGACCAATGAAGTTGACAGTCACAGTATGGTTAAGAATAAGCGTATATGTAAGGACGGCCCTGTATTTGATGTAAAGGAGGTGGATTTTTCATGAATATGAGTGTAAATTTTTGCGGTATTGAAATGAAAAATCCTGTGACAACCGCTTCAGGAACATTTGGTTCAGGAATGGAATATGCGGATTTTGTTGACCTGTCAAAGCTTGGAGCAGTTACAACTAAAGGCGTGGCAAATGTGCCTTGGCCGGGAAATCCGACTCCGAGAATTGCTGAAACCTATGGAGGAATGATTAATGCGATAGGACTTCAGAATCCGGGAATAGATACGTTTATATCAAGAGATATTCCTTTTTTAAAGCAATATGATACGAAAATAATTGTCAATGTGTGCGGAAGGACTAAAGAAGATTATTGTGAAGTTGTAAGAAGGCTTGCTGATACAGAAGCTGATTTTCTTGAAATTAATATTTCATGCCCAAATGTAAAAGAAGGCGGAATTGCATTCGGTCAGAATGCAGGCGCTGTAGAAAGCATAACGAGGGCTGTAAAAGACTGTGCCGTGCAGCCTGTAATAATGAAGCTTAGTCCGAATGTTACGGATATTACGGAAATGGCAAAAGCTGCAGAGGCAGGCGGCGCCGATGCAATTTCTCTTATTAATACAATAACAGGAATGAAGATAGATATTAACAAAAGATGCTTTGCGGTAGCTAATAAAACAGGTGGATTATCAGGGCCTGCGATAAAGCCGGTTGCTGTCAGAATGGTATATCAGGCCGCGCATGCGGTAAATATTCCGGTTCTGGGAATGGGTGGAATAGCTGACGCATCTGACGCGCTTGAGTTTATTATGGCAGGAGCAACGATGGTTGCTGTCGGAACTGCTAATTTTAATAATCCTTATGCAACAACGCAGATAATTGACGGGATAGCCGACTATATGAAGAAAAATAATATAGATGATATTAATGAACTTATTGGATGTGTCGGATAGTAAAAGGGGTTTGATACATGGGAAAAGATAAAGACAAGACTAATGTTATGCGGATTCTTGACCGGCATAAGATTTCTTACAGGCATTTTGGTTATGACAGCGACGGAACACATACAGGCGTTGAGATTGCCGATATGCTGAATGAGGATGCAGACAGAGTATTTAAAACTCTTGTTGCGGAAGGAAAAGCAGGGGAGTATTACGTATTTGTCATACCGGTAGGCTGTGAGCTTGATTTAAAAAAGGCGGCGAAAGCCGTAGGCAGCAAGGCTGTACATATGGTAAAATCAAAGGAGCTTCTCCCTTTGACAGGGTACATTCACGGAGGATGTTCTCCTATAGGAATGAAAAAGACGTTTACTACTGTTATTCACGAAAGCGCAGAAAAATATGATACAATAATGTTCAGTGCAGGAAAGATAGGGTATCAGGTGGAAGTTTCGCCGGATGACCTGAATAGAGTTATAAAATATTCTTATGCAGATGTAGTGTGCTGAGGAAAACGTTTAAGAGATGCATTCTTTGATGAACTAAAAGATTTGGAGGTATGTGTAAATGAAATCAAAAGTCTATTTTACTAAAACAATTACACCCGAAAAAGTCATAGAGATGTACGGGCTTCTTGGTAAGAAGCTTACCGGAAATGTTGCGGCAAAGGTGCATTCAGGCGAGGCCGGCAACCAGAACTATCTGCATCCTGAATTTTGGAAACCTATAATTGATTATGTTGGCGGTACGGTTGTTGAGTGCAATACCGCTTATGACGGCGCACGCAATTCTACAGAAAAGCATAAAAAGCTTATGGAGACACACGGCTGGACAAAGTATTTTGACGTAGATTTGATGGATGCCGAAGGACCTGATTTAAAGGTGGATATTCCGAAGGGAAAGATTTTATCGGAAAATTATCTTGGTAAAAATATTGCAAATTATGATTCCATGATTGTGCTTGCACATTTCAAAGGTCATCCGATGGGAGGTTACGGCGGAGCATTAAAGCAGCTTGCAATAGGTTGTGCGTCGTCAGAGGGAAAGTGCCTTATTCATTCAGGAGGCTTTACTAATGACCAGACGATAGTATGGGATAATACCGCGCCGCAGGACGTATTTTGTGAAGCTATGGCAGATGCCGCCAAATCAGTTGTAGATTTATTTGGCGGAAACATTGTATATATTAATATTATGTGTAATCTTTCTGTTGACTGTGACTGTTGTGACGTCGCAGAAGATCCATGCATGAAGGATATCGGTATTTTATCATCTTTAGACCCTATTGCTTTAGACCAGGCGTGCATAGACCTTATATATGCTTCTGATGACCCGGGAAGAGACCATTTTATTGAGCGAGTAGAGTCGCGTCATGGTATTCATACTATTGAAGCGGCTGCAGAACTTGATTTTGGAAGCCGTGAATATGAGCTTATTGAGGTTGTCTGAAATATGGAAGAGGCAGACAGATTATTAGAGAAAAAATATAAAAAACTTCAGGATTACCTGAATGGGCTTAAAAAGGCTGTTATTGCCTACTCAGCCGGAGTTGATTCAACGTTTCTTTTAAAAACCGCACATGATGTACTTGGTGATAAAGTATTTGCAGTTACGGCATATGCCCTGACATTCCCCAACAGGGAATATGAGGAAGCGAAAGAATTTTGTGAAAAAGAAAATATAAAACAGTATATAGTATCATTTGACCCATTTGCTGTACCGGGCTTTTCGGATAATGACAAAAACCGTTGTTATGTATGTAAAAAAGAGTTATTAGGCAGGATATGTGATATTGCCTCAGAAAACGGTGTAACGCATGTATTGGAGGGCTCAAATGCAGATGACGTGCTTGATTACAGGCCGGGACTTTTAGCAGTAGAAGAGCTTGGAATTAAAAGTCCGTTAAGGTACGCGGGGCTTACGAAAGAAGATATAAGGAACCTGTCTAAGAAGCTTAATTTACAGACGTGGGATAAGCCGTCGTTTGCCTGCCTTGCATCAAGATTTGTATATGGCGAGACAATTACAAAAGAAAAACTTATGATGGTAAATAAAGCTGAAAATTTGCTTTTTGATATGGGATTTAAACAGTTTCGCGTGCGTATTCACGGAGAGAATCTTGCAAGAATAGAAGTGCTTCCCGAGGAGATAAAAAAGCTTATGGATAACAGCAGACGGATTATCAGAGAGTTTAATGGCTATGGATTTACTTATGTGACTGTAGATATGAAAGGCTACCGTACAGGAAGCATGAATGAGGTTTTATAGAATTGTTTTTAAGATACAGACGCCGAAAACGGCTTAAAATAAGGAGGAATAGAAATATTATGGAACAATATAAAAAAGACTTTATTGAATTTATGGTTGACTGTCAGGTATTAAGATTTGGTGATTTTGTAACTAAAAGCGGACGAAAGACGCCATTCTTTATTAACACCGGCTTTTACCGTACAGGCGAGCAGTTAAGAAAACTGGGCGCTTATTATGCAGCTGCAATAAAAGAGACATTTGGTCTTGAATTTGATATTTTATTCGGACCGGCGTATAAAGGTATTCCGTTAAGCGTTGCAACATCAATGGCTATTAGTGAGCATTATGGTGTAGATGTTGGGTATTGTTCTAACAGAAAAGAAGAAAAAGATCATGGAGATGCAGGCATTCTTCTCGGAAGTCCGCTTGATTCAAAAAGCCGTGTTCTTATGATTGAGGACGTTACAACTTCAGGAAAGTCCATACGTGAGACAATGCCTATACTTAAAGCAATGGGAGTTCAGAATATAAGCGGACTTGTTGTATCTGTCAACCGTATGGAAAAAGGCACGAAAGATATCGGCGCTTTAGAAGAAATTGGCAATGAATACGGAATTAAAACTACTGCTATCGTAACTATGGAAGAAATAATAGAGCACTTGTATAATAAGCCATACAATGGTAAGATAATAATTGATGATGACATTAAAGCAAGGATAGACGAATATTATGAACAGTACGGAATATAAAGGAGGCAGCTATGGAGGAAAAAACTTATAAAACAATGGGTTCATCCGGAATCTTAAGTCTTGTAATCGGAATAATCATATGCATACTCGGAGTAGGCGCCGGTATTGCAATGATTATTAACGGCGGAAGGCTTCTCAAAAGCAAAAATGACATTATGTTTTAGATTACAGTGTCAAAAGTCATGTCGCCACGTCATGCTCGTATATAAATGGAGACATGACTTTATGACACGCCACACAATGGGCATAAAGTGGTGAACAACACCACGAAAATGCGAATTGTGGAGCAGATTGTGTAAGTTATGTAGCAACTAAACAATCTGTAATCAATTTTAAGGCTACGTTAGCTTATTGCGGAGTTATTTGTTTACTCAGCATATTTTAATGTATTATAAAAAATACTTTACAAATTCAATTTCATCTACTATAATAATTTTTGTAATCTATTTATCTGGTTTATTGGTTATTTTCGAATGTTTAATTTATTCACAGGTTTAATCTATTTTATTCATGGAAGGAGTTATCTTATTGAAAATTGCATTTTGGAGTAATGTAAGAGGGCAGTGCGGAACTACGCTGCATCTCACAAGCATTGCCATTATTCAGGCAATGTTTGACAAAAAGAAAGTTGTTCTTATGGAGAATCACGACCATCTTCTTAATATCGAAAGCTGCCTGGTGAAAAAAGGACGTTCTGATATGGTTATGGAAAGTCCGGGAATTTATAACAGGTACGGTCTGGAAAATCTGCTTGCGTCTATTGATTCTGCTGCACCAAAAGTAAGAGAGAAGTTAATAAAGAAGTGTTCGATGAGGTTTGCATATGACAGACTGTATTATCTGCCTCACAGTTATCTTAAGAACAGGGATATCCTGGATTACCAGTTTGATAAGAAGCTGAATGGACTTTTAAAGAATCTGGAAGCTTATTTTTATGCTGTATATATTGATACATTTGCAGCGGAAAGCATGTCAACTAAGAATATTCTTGACAGCGCGGATGTAGTCGTTGTCAATTTGAATCAGAACAGTAATGTAATTAATCATTTTTTCAGTAATTTTTCTTCACTTAGAAGCAAAGCGGTATTTCTTCTCGGAAACTATTATCCATGCAGATATAACAGTATATATGAAATAAGAAGAAGGTACCAGATACCCGAGAACAGAATATATGCAATCCCCTTTTGCATGGAAGCTGCCGAAGCAGAATCAGAAGGGTGTCTTGCAAGTTTCATTGGTCGGAATTATCTGGAACCTTCTATAAGTAATCGTGATTTTATCAGCTCAATATACAATGCGTATAAAGGTATTATGGATTATTCGGCTGCATCTAAAGGTCCGGGAGTCTGAGGTTTCAGCTTTATGTGTATTTTGTCAATACTGCGGTTATCAACCGAAAGTACGGTGTATATGGCATAATCATCTTCAGCAGTTTCTCCGCCTTTCGGGAAATCGGCAAGAAGATTAATTACATGACCTCCGATAGAATCATAGTCGTTGGATTCTATATTAATTTCAAGTTCGTCATTAATATCATTTAGGTTAGTTACGCCATTTACAATATATTCATCCTCTTTGACACGTGTAATGGAATCTTCTTCGCCGATATCATATTCGTCACGAATTTCTCCGACGATTTCCTCAAGAAGGTCTTCAAGGGTAATTATTCCTACAAATCCGCCGTACTCATCCATAACAATTGCCATTGATACGTAGTCTTTTCTCATATCTACGAATAACTCGGAAGTTTTACGGTATTCATAAGTGATATATGGTTCACGTACAAGGTCCATTATATTAAATGTTTCCGGTGAGCCGTGAAAGAAGAACAGGTCTTTTAGGTTAATTGTACCTACTATATTATCTACACGGTCAGTATATACAGGCATTCTGGAGAACTTTTGATTTCCGAATGCTTCAAGAAGCTCTTCGTAGCTTAAATCAGATGAGACAAGTTCTACGTCCATTCGCGGTACCATAACATCTTTGACAAGAGAGTCTCCAAATTCAACGATGTTGGTAATCATTTCATGTTCTTCACTCTCAATGACGCCCTCCTCATGACTGACGTCAAATATGGTCATAAGCTCATCCTCTGTCATCTGTGCAGGACGTATTGATAAATCCAGCTTAAATATTTTCAATATGCCTTTTGATATAATATTTACAATAAATACAAAAGGCGTAAGAAGCTGAGTTAAAAAATATATTATGTTACAGTAAGCAAGAGCAAGCTTTTCTGCATAAACAGTTGCAAGGGACTTTGGAGTAATCTCACCAAATATAAGTACAAGTATAGTAATCACACCTGTTGCAATACCTGCAGCAAGGCTTGTATTATGTGACATTCCAAGCTGGTCGCATATTCTGTACGCAAATGTTGTAGATATGGAAGAAGCGGACAGATTAACTACGTTATTACATATAAGAATTGCTGAAAGCATCTTAGTAGGGTCTTTTAATAGCCTGCTGACTGTAACAGCCTTTTTGTTGCCTTCCTCGGCCAGACTTCTTATCTTCATACGTCCTACTGTAGTAAGTGCAGTTTCGGCAGAAGAAAAGAACGCAGATAAAAATAATAAAACGATAAGTAAAATAATAGTCCAGGCATCACTAGGATCCAAAAAAAATCAACTCCAATTTCAAAATATAATGTCCACATTGTACAGTAGACCGAATAATATGTCAAGTATGTAAGAGACAGGCTTATGAAAGCGCCTGTCTCTTACGTGCCATCTCGTCACTATCGAGATATTCATCATAGGTTGTTATCTTGTCAATCACACCGTTTGGCGTAATTTCAATAATCCGGTTAGCAATAGTCTGTATAAACTGATGGTCCTGAGAGGCAAAAAGTACGACTCCCGGGAATTTGATAAGACCGTTGTTTAGGGCTGTAATACTTTCCATATCAAGGTGGTTAGTCGGTTCGTCAAGAATAAGTATGTTAGAGCCAAGCATCATCATTTTAGAAAGCATTACACGGACTCTTTCGCCTCCTGAAAGTACATTAACTTTTTTAATTCCGTCATCACCGGCAAAAAGCATTCTTCCGAGGAATCCGCGCACATATGTCGCATCTTTTTCAGGAGAGTAAGGCATAAGCCAGTCCACGATTGTCTCTTCCTTTGTAAAATATTCCGTGTTATCTTTAGGAAAATATGAATGGGAGGTTGTAACACCCCATTTGTAATTACCCTCGTCAGGCTCCATCTCACCGGCAAGAATTTTAAATAAAGTAGTTATTGCCTGTGTCTGATTGCCGACAAAGGCAATTTTATCATCATGTCCGCATGTAAATGATATATTGTTAAGAACTTTAACTCCGTCAATTGTTTTTGAAAGATTCTCAACCGTCAGCACTTCATTTCCGATTTCCCTGTTAGGCTTGAAATCTATATAAGGGTACTTTCTGCTGGAAGGCTTTATTGTATCAAGCTCAATCTTTTCAAGCGCACGCTTTCTTGAGGTAGCCTGCTTTGATTTGGAAGCGTTGGCGCTGAACCTCTGAATAAATTCCTGAAGCTCTTTGATTTTTTCTTCCTTTTTCTTATTGGCTTCTTTCATCTGCTTAATCATAAGCTGGCTGGATTCATACCAGAAATCATAGTTGCCGGCATATAATTCAATCTTGGCATAGTCGATATCAGCCGTGTGGGTACATACTTTATTAAGAAAGTATCTGTCGTGGGATACGACTATGACTGTGTTGTCAAAATTAATAAGGAATTCTTCAAGCCAGCGTATAGCGTCAAGGTCAAGGTGGTTGGTAGGCTCGTCAAGAAGAAGGATATCAGGATTTCCGAATAGCGCCTGTGCAAGAAGAACCTTGACCTTTTCAGGGCCTTCAAGCTCATTCATATATTTATAATGATATTCCTGCCCGATTCCGAGTCCGTTAAGAAGGGTGGCAGCGTCTGATTCTGCTTCCCATCCGTTCATCCCGGCAAATTCGGATTCAAGCTCGGCAGCCTTTATTCCGTCTTCATCTGTGAAATCTTCTTTGCAGTATATAGCGTCTTTTTCTTTCATAATCTCGTAAAGACGCTTGTTGCCCATAATAACAGTATCAAGAACAGGATATTCGTCATATTTAAAATGGTCCTGCTCAAGTACGGAGAGACGCTGTCCGGGCGTCATTATTATCTCGCCCTTGTTAGGTTCAAGTTCTCCTGAGAGTATTTTAAGAAATGTGGATTTACCGGCGCCGTTTGCACCGATAAGCCCATAACAGTTGCCTTCGGTAAATTTAATATTAACATCCTCAAACAGAGGTTTTTTTCCGAATCTTAGTGTAACATTACTTGCCTGAATCATAAAAAAATCCTTTCGTAAACATATTATTTAGGGTATTATTTTCAATTTCTCAAAATCCATTGTACCTAAATTAACAAAAAATGCAACTGTTTTTGTTGTATAAAGACAGAAAAAAATGTATACTATTAATAAACAATTTATGCGGATACAGGAGAGAAGTATTAATATGAATTTAAAAAAGAATGATATAATAATTACAAAAGGAAAGGCTTTCCCTCTTGGAGTTTCATGTTATTCCGATAATGTTCAGTTTTCGTTTGCCTATGATAGTAATAAGAAAAGCAGACTTTTATTATACAGGAAAAAGGATAAGAAAGAAACAATGAGCTTTGAGCTTGATGACAGCTATGTTACAGGAGACGTAATAAGCTGTGTACTAAGAGCGCCCGGCCTTCCTGATATACTTACTGAAGAATATGAGTATATGATTGAATATGATGAAAAACCGTACATAGACCCATATGCCGCGCGAATTAGCGGAAGAGAACGATTCGGAAAAAAATGTGATGCTGTAAGATGCGGATTTGACCTTAAGGAATTTGAATGGAATGATGAAAAGCGTCCCTGCCATAGCTTTGATGAACTGATAATTTACCGTATACATGTAAGAGGATTTACAAAGGATAAGAGTTCAGAAGTTAAGTGCAGAGGTACATATGAGGGTGTTACGGAAAAAATCAGTTATCTGACTGAGCTTGGAATAAATGCGGTGCTTTTTCTTCCGACGTATGATTTTAATGAAATTATGAAACAGGATGATGCGTATGGCATACCGCATAATATTTCTTATTCAGGCGCTTTAAATGATGAGGAAGAAGAGACAAGAATTAACTACTGGGGTTATACTGAGGACTGTGCATATTTTGCTCCAAAGGCGTCGTATTCGTCTACGCCTTCATCATGTAATGATTCATTTAAAAATATGGTAAAGTCACTTCATAATGCAGGAATTGAGGTTTTTATGGACATGCATTTTGGAAGCGATATGCCGTATTCCATGATAAGCGACTGTTTAAGATATTGGGCGTACAATTACCATATTGACGGATTTAAGGTTAATGACAGTGTTGTTCCGCAAAAGCTTATAACAATGGACAAGTCCCTGAAATCAGTTAAATTTATTACCAACTACTGGGACCGCAGCGATAGTAGGAATAATCTGGCTGACTGCAATGACGGAAGCCTGATTAATATAAGAAGATTTATTCTTGGAGAAGAAGGACAGGCAGAAGAGTACGTAAGGCGTTATTTATGTGGAAATGATGGTATAAGAGATATAAGGTATGTTGCTGATGTCAATGGATTTACTCTTATGGATGCGGTGTCTTATGACAGAAAGCATAATGAAGCTAATAATGAGAACGGTAATGACGGAACCAATTATAATTACAGTTCAGGATATGGTGAAGAGGGTCCTACCAGAAAGAAAAAAATAAACGAGATAAGAAATACTCAGATTAAAAATGCCCTGCTGCTTTTATTTGTGTCACAGGGTACTCCGATGCTTCTTTCGGGTGATGAGTTCGGTAATTCGCAGAAAGGTAATAATAATGCATACTGTCAGGATAACAGAGTTTCATGGCTTGACTGGAAAAATGCAGGTAAGAATACAGAACTTCTTGAATTTGTTAAGGAATTGATTTCATTTAGAAAGAAGTACATTTCTGATAAGAATAACGGGAATGTTACATTTCACGGTACGCTTCCCTGGAAAGCAGATTATTCTCCGTACAGCCGCGCCGTAGGAATTATGGTTAATCCTCCGGGAATATATGTTGCTGTTAATATGGACAGGCATGATGAAGAATTCAGACTGCCGGCTCCCGATAAGGGAACGAACTGGAAACAATGTCTGGGTTCAAGAATGTGCGGCGAAGCCGGAATTGAAAATGAACAGTATGTATGTAATATTCCGGCACATACTGTAGTTGTATTTATATGCGAATGAGGTGTGGAGGTTCACTGAATAACAATGTTATTAGCACTCGCTTGAAGCGAGTGCTAAATTTTTCTTGACAATGAGAAAGTATGGAGTTATCATATTTTTTAAATCAAGGTTACTATTCACGGCGCAGCAGTTTTAGACAAAGTCTTAGTGCGTAGCACGAGATTGGAGCCTGTTAAGGCGACGAGTGCGAATGAGGCGTGGCGATGCCGTGAATAGTAGTAAACCAGAACATAAAAAGGAGAGATGATATATGAAGGAAGAACAGGGTAATCTGTCAATTGATTCAGAGAATATTTTTCCGATAATTAAAAAGTGGCTTTATTCAGACCATGACATATTCGTCAGGGAGCTTGTATCTAACGGATGCGATGCGATAACAAAGCGTAAAAAGCTTGATGTTATAGGTGAAGCGACTTTGCCTGATGGTTATAAGGCAAAGATTACGGTTACGGTAAGTCCTGAGGATAAGACAATTGTTTTTGATGATAACGGTATTGGTATGACTGAGGACGAGGTAAAGGAGTATATTAACAGAATCGCATTCTCAGGGGCTGCAGATTTCCTTGAAAAATATAAAGATAAGGCAAGTGACGAACAGATTATAGGACATTTCGGACTTGGATTTTATTCGGCATTTATGGTAGCTGACAGGGTAAGTATTGATTCGCTGTCTTATCAGGATGGCGCACAGCCTGTATACTGGGAGTCTGACGGAGGAATGGATTATTTCATGAAAGACGGCAGCCGTAGTGAGGTTGGTACTACGATAACGCTGTATCTTAACGAAGATACCGCTGAGTTTTCCAACGAGTACAGAGTACGTGAAATAATTGAAAAATACTGTTCATTTATGCCTGTTGAGATATTCCTTGAGAAAAAGGGCGCCGAGCAGGAATATGAGACAATTGACGCTGACGATATAAGAGAAGATGATGTTGTAGTTGAGAGGATAGTTGAAGAGGCTAAGACTGAGGAGCGTGAGAATGAAGACGGTACCAAAGAGACTGTGGAAGTATCTCCGCGTAAAGAAAAGGCTAAGATTAATAAGCGTCCGGTATCTCTCAGTGATACAACGCCTCTTTGGACAAAGCATCCTAATGATGTTACTGATGATGAATATAAGGAATTTTACCGAAAAGTATTCAGAGATTACAAGGAGCCTCTTTTCTGGATTCACCTTAATATGGATTATCCTTTTAATCTTAAAGGAATACTTTATTTCCCGAAAGTTAATACAGAGTATGACAATCTTGAAGGTGTAATCAAGCTTTATAATAATCAGGTGTTTATTGCTGATAATATTAAGGAAGTTATTCCTGAGTTCCTTATGCTTCTTAAAGGTGTTATTGACTGCCCGGACCTTCCTCTTAATGTATCAAGAAGTGCGCTGCAGAATGATGGATTTGTTAAGAAAATATCCGATTATATTACTAAGAAGGTTGCAGACAAGCTTTCGGGAATGTACAAGGTTGACAGAGAGAATTATGAGAAGTTCTGGGATGATATAAGCCCGTTTATCAAATACGGATGTCTTAAAGACGAGAAGTTTAAGGAAAAAATGAAGGACTATGTAATCTTTAAGAACCTTGACGACAAGTATATTACTCTTCCTGAATATATAGAGAATATGTATCCTTCTGATAAAGATTCTGAAGAAGAAGCTGATACAAAAGAAGCTGAGGAGGCAGCAGAAGACACAGCTGATAAAGAGCCGGAAGAGAAGCCTAAGAAAAAGGTATATTATGTGACTGATATGGTAATGCAGGGACAGTATGTTAATATGTTCCGCGAACAGAAGCTTGACGCGCTTGTTCTTACACATAATATCGACCAGCCGTTTATCCAGCAGCTTGAGTATCAGAATGAAGACATTGCTTTCCAGAGAATAGATGCCGGAATTACTGATGATTTTGAAGAAAAAACCGAAGGTGAGGAATGGGAGAAGACTACAACAGAACTTACCGATATATTCAGAAAGGCGCTTGCCAATGATAAGCTTGTAGTAGAAGTTAAGAAGCTTAAGAATGAAAAAGTTGCATCTATGGTTACATTGTCAGAAGAAACCAGACGTATGCAGGATATGATGAAAATGTATGCTTCAGGCGGAATGGCTATGGGAATGGATATGTTTGAAGGCGGAGAAACTCTCGTGCTTAACGCTAATAATGAGCTTGTAAAATATATCCTTAACAACCGTGAAGGCGAGCATACAGATATGTTCTGTAAGCAGTTGTACGACCTTGCAATGTTAAGCCATAAGCCGCTTTCACCTGAAGCAATGTCAGATTTTGTTTCACGAAGCAATGATATTATGATGCTTCTTGCAAAATAAGTTATAGCTGGGGAAGACCAAGGTAATTTAAAAGTCCCACATATATTCCGTATGCGAATTGATATTGGTCATAAGTAAGCTTTAATGAATCTTCGTAATTGCTTATATACGCAAGTTCAACAAGAACGGAAGTCATAGTAGTATATCTGAGGACATATAAGGACGGACGGGCAAAGATACCATTATTCTTTGTTCCTGTCCGTCTTACTATTTCATTTACAATTGCATCCCCAAGATAATATGCCGGTGAATTAAGTGAATATACATATGCCTCTGTTCCGTTTATTGCAGGATTTACATTGGCATTGCAATGTATGCTTATAAAATAGTCCGCAGGCCAACTGTTTGCTTCATCTACTCTTATTCGGAGACTCGATGAGTTGTTATAGCCTACATTACTGTTGATAGAGGCGCGGGAAGTTCTTACTTCAAATCTGTAATCGGAGCTTAGTATATCTGAAAGATATGCGCCAACCATGTAGGTTATATCCTGTTCATATAAGCCAAATCCCTGTGCCCCTGCATTAACAGTCGGTCCGTGTCCCTGGTCAACATATATTTTTATTGCCATTGGTTGTCACCATATAATTTTTTTGTTATATTTAGTATATACAGAAATTATATAACTGTGAAAAATATATCGGGAGGATTTTACATGGCAGGATTAATTATAATTATGATAGGGCTTCTTTTAAGTACGGTAGATATTCGTATTATAACGGCGGCGCAGTATCCTGAGTATCAGATGGTATATGATGATCTGGGACTTGGTCAGGTTATTCAGAAATATGTTGTAAATAATATGCTTGGAAGCAGCGTTAAGATTGATATTGCATCAGATGTACTGGCTTATATACTTATTGCAGTCGGAGCAGGGATGCTTCTTAAATACAGTACAAGGTTCTTAAAAGTATATATTCCTCTTATTATAACGGCAGGATTATATGTTTTTGTAAAGATTAGTCCGTTTTTATTCGTAGGAAAGAACCTTATAGTGTATGCGCTTGCTGCTTCTTTTATACAGCTTCTTGCAGAGCTTTTTATGGAACGCCGTTTAATATATACGATAGCAAATGTTACAGGCAAGCTGCCTAATGAAAGAGACACGGTTCTTATGAAATTTGGCTGGGTTGGTTCTGCTCTATGCCGTGCATTTTTATACTTCATAGTTCTTGTAGGCCTTGCTTCATGGATAATAATAATTTATGAAGCAGCGCAGTTAGGTTTCATGGTATTCTGCCTGATTAAAATGTACAATTGCAGATATTACCTTGAAATGGATGAAATAAGTGATAATTAACCTGGTTTATGAATATTTGGCAAGTAATTCTTCAGTAACGTCTCTTACTTTAAGCATATATTCATAATATTCATCAAGGAGAGGTTTTATGCCTTCTATATCATTATCCTTGCCCATATTTTCAAGCTTCAGCGAGTAAGCGGCAAGCTTATTTGCTGAAACTGTTGCGGCGAGTCCTTTAAGACCGTGTACTTCTATAACAAATGTTTTCATATCATCAGGAAATGACTGCCGGATGATATCGTGCTTTTTAGGAATGGTATTTGAAAAATTCTTTAAGGTCTTAAGATATATCGGCATTGAACCAATACGTGAAAGTCCTTCTTTAAAGTCTATATCCTCGTTTGCAGTATCATCTGATTCATAATCATCTGTTTCAACGGCACGGTATTCAACAGCATCACTGTGCATATCAGGTTTAAGCCATTTGGTGAGTTTGTTGTGGAGAGTACGCATTTCAAGCGGTTTAGGTATGAAATCCTGAAATCCCATATCAATGAACATCTCCTTTGCGCCCTGTGATGCATTGGCAGTAAGGACAATGACAGGAAGCGTTTTATACGAGTCTCCTTTAAGCTTTCTTATCGCATGCAGAGTTTCTTCGCCGTCCATTCCCGGCATCATATGGTCCATAAATACAAGGTCATAATCATTATTTTTTATCATTTCAATAGCTTTGCTGCCTGACTCGGCGCAATCCATTTTCATCTTATACGGCTTCATAATGCCGGTAGCTACCTGAAGGTTCATATCATTATCATCAACAATAAGGATATGTTTATCCGGCATTGGATGTATGAGGAACGACTGATGGCTGTTATGAGATTTCAGGCTTCTTATATCTCTGCACAGATATGAATTAATCTGAATAGGGAAGAGCGGTACAAATAATGTGTTATCATCATTTATTGTTCCGGCATGGTCGTATGCAAGCGTTATCAGCTGTGATTTGTCAAATGCATTTTCATCTGATAGCATTTTAATTGTATCAGCGTCTGCAATTATGAATTCATAATTTGTCTCGGAAAGAAGATCGCTGAATTCATAATTATCAGAAGCGATTGAATAGTTTACATATGAATCCTCCAGACAGCTTACGTAATAATTTCTGAGAAGCAGGGAAGGTTCAAGTATAAGTACATTTTCATATTTTTTGCTGCTGTTATCTATCGCAGGTACTAAAGGTTCGGTTTTTGCGACACGCTGCATTATACTTACTGTAAATTCTGAACCTTCACCATATACGGACTGAACTTCAATGTTGCCGTGCATAAGTTCTGCAAATTGTTTGGCAATTGCCATTCCGAGACCTGTGCCTTCAACCTTTTTATTACGCAGAGAATCAAAACGTGAAAAACTGTCAAACAGATGTGCAAGGTTATTTTTTGATATACCGATGCCGGTATCAGTTACCTTTACAACAAGATTTAACGATGCCTGGTCTATAAAATCACAATCAATAGTAACCATTATGTGGCCTTTTTCGGTATATTTTACGGCATTTGTTACGATATTGCTTAAAAGCTGCCTTACACGCTGCATGTCGCCTATCATGTAGCGCGGAACATACGAGGCGATATTAACAAGAAAATACACAGGTTTATTTCCAAGACGTACTGACGCTACGGTAGTAAGGTCATATATTATTGATTCAAAGTCGTATTCTTCATCTATTAATTCAAATTTGCCGGATTCAATCTTTGTTACGTCGAGAATATCATTAATCATTGCAAGCAGGTTATTGCCCGCTTCTGATATATATGAGACTTCTTTTAGCTGTCCGCTTTTTAATTCTGACCTTGCAAGTATATCGCTTACGCCTATTATTGTATTGAGAGGGGTTTTAAGTTCATGGCTTAAGTTAGCAAGCATCATTGAACGGCTTTCGGCAACACGCTGGCTTCCGTTATTTCTGACTACAGGTATTATATATATAAGAAGTGCGATAACAATTAATATTGTAAATATAACATTAGTAATAACTATATATGAACCATAGTTGTCAGAGTTATTGTACTCAGGTTCAAACAGAATAGAGATATAAAGAACCCAGTCTGAAAATACAGCAGGAGTACGGTATATGTACTGTGTATATTTGTCATATTCGTGAATGTATAAGGAATCTTCCGATTCTTCCGAAACCTGACTGAAACAGTCTGTAAATCCCGGTGTGGATACAAGCTGGTATAAAGGTGTGAGTGAACCTTCAGATTCATATTCGGAGTTTGAATATGCTATTATTCCGTTGTTGGCGCCGCTTAAAAGAACCTGTATATTACTTGTGTCAAATTTGAATGAATCAATTATTGCAGATGGTTTTATAAATCCGCATAATACGTTGGATATACTGTCGCTGCCGAATTCTGTGACAGGCTTTGCAATAACTGTATTGACGGCAGGGGTAATTCTGCTTAGGATAGTGTTTGATGTGCTTATGGAGGATTCTCCGTTAAGGGCTGTTTTGTAGAAATCTTCACTGCGGATATCAAGGTTTTCGTTAATTCCTATAATTGTAAGGCTGCCGTTAAGGTCTGCGATTCCGTAAGTTATATCCGTGCTCGTAAGAGCAAGTTCATTGAGGTATTTGACACGCTCGTCCTGATTTTCTATATGGTCAAGTGCATTAGCGGCAAATGAAATGGAGCTTTCGTACATTTTAAGACTTGCAGACATACCTTTTGAAATCGTAGATGTAAGCTCGCCAAGGCTGTTATAGGATTCTGTTTTTAACGAATTTGTAAGTGCTTTATTAAGCCTGATATTATTGTATGTAGTAAGTAATATCAGAATAAGAACCGTAATTATCATAATAGCAAGTTTTAAAGGATAAATATTTATTTTATGCTGTTTAATCATATTGTACACTCCATGAGATATAATAATCTATTAGTTGGGGTCAAAAGGCGTTTTGCCCCTTATTGATGTCGCAGGATTGCTTTATTGCTTCGCAATCCTGATATGTGTTATTATAGCAGAAATATTTATTATTGTATAGTTTGCACTTGACACAAAATACATACGAAAAGTATTATTGGTATTGTGATTGGAGGTCTTATATATGACCAGACAGGAATTTTATAAACTGACTAACGATAATATAGTTATTCTTGACGGCGCCACCGGCTCAATGCTCCAGAAAGCAGGAATGAATCCGGGGGTATGCCCGGAAGAGTGGATTCTTGGGCATAGAGATGAAATGATTAAGCTGCAGAAGAGTTATATTGAAGCAGGAAGCGATATAATATACGCACCGACTTTTACGGCTAACCGTATCAAGCTTGAAGAATACGGACTTGCAGATAATATTGCAGAAATTAACAGAGAACTCGTTAATCTGTCAAAGGAAGCGGTTTCTTTAATGCAGCCGTATTCAGAACGCAGGGTATATATAGCAGGCGACCTTACAATGACAGGAAGACAGCTTTATCCTATGGGAACGCTTTCTTTTGAGGAGCTTGTAGATATATACAAGGAGCAGCTTTCTTATATGTACGAGGCAGGAATTGACCTTGTTGTTGTAGAGACTATGATGAGTCTTCAGGAATGCAGGGCGGCAGTTTTAGCTGTTAAAGAGACTTCTGACCTTCCTGTAATGGTTACGTTATCATTTGAAGAAGATGGAAGAACCTTGTACGGAACAGACCCGGTAACAGCAGTAACTGTTCTTCAGTCAATGGGTGCAGACGCAGTAGGCGCTAACTGTTCTTCAGGTGCAGACAGAATGCTTGATATTATTAAAAAGATGTCATCGGTTGCAAAAGTGCCTGTTATTGCAAAGCCTAACTGCGGAATGCCTGTACTTAAAAACGGCATGACGACATATTCCGATACTCCGGAGGAATTTGCGCTTGGAGTAAAAGAACTTGTGACCGCAGGCGCAGGAGTAATCGGAGGGTGCTGCGGAACAGACCCTGAATGTATAAGGCTTTTAAGAAACCAGTCAGATGCATATGTTAAGCCGGTTAAGCAGTATAACGGCGGCAAAAAGATTCTGACCGGTGAGAGAGCTTATGTGGATATTGCTTCAGGAGAAAAGTTCTTTATTATCGGGGAGAGAATTAACCCTACAGGGAAAAAGGCGCTTCAGGCAGCTCTTAGGGAAGGCGACCTTGACCTTGTTATATCAATGGCTGAGGAACAGGAGGAATATGGAGCAGATATTTTAGATGTTAATGTAGGAATGAACGGAATTGACGAGAAGGAAGTTCTGTATCAGGCAGTTACAGAACTGTCACAATCTGTGAACCTTCCTTTATCAATAGATACAAGCGACCCAGCCGCTATGGAAAAGGCGTTAAGGTATTATCCGGGAAGAGCGCTTATGAATTCAATAAGCCTTGATGAAAATAAGACGGACAGGCTTCTTTTGCTTGCTAAAAAGTACGGAGCAATGTTTGTTCTGCTTCCGCTTTCGGAAGCCGGACTTCCAAAAAGCCTTGATGAAAAGAAAGATATTATTAATACATTAATTAACAAAGCACATGAATACGGAATAGATAATGACTGTATAGTTGTAGACGGGCTTGTAACTACTGTAGGAGCCAACAGACAGGCAGCAGTAGAGACACTTGAAACTATAAGATATTGTAAGGAAGAGCTTGGAGTTGAAACTGTATGCGGATTGTCTAATATATCATTCGGACTGCCTGAAAGGTCATATGTTAATGCGGCGTTTATGGCGATTGCAGTATCGAACGGGCTTACAATGGCAATTGCCAATCCTATGCAGGAGCTGCTTATGAATATTACTTATGCATCAGACCTTCTTATGGCAAAGCCTGATTCGGATACAAGATATGTTGAAAGAATTACTGTATTTAATGAGGAGCATAAAAAAGAAACGGTTCCGGTACAAAAAAATGATGTAAAAAATGATGCTGAGGCAAAAAAAGAAGACAGAGCTTCAGATAAAGAGGCTGAATGTGATATATGCGACGCCGATATTTATGAGTCAGTCTTAAAGGGCAGAAAGGAAAATGCATTAAAACAGGTAAAGAATGCCATTGATAATGGCAAAAGACCTGATATAATAATCAACAAAGCGCTTATACCGGCGATTAATAAGGTAGGAGAGCTGTTTGAATCAGGAAGGTATTTTCTTCCGCAGCTTATGAACAGCGCTGAGGCAATGAAGGCGTCGGTAGATTATCTTGAACCGCTGCTTGATGATGAAAGCGCAGGAAAAACTAACGGTGTTGTAGTTATTGCTACAGTAAAAGGCGATATACACGATATAGGCAAGAACCTTGTTGCGATAATGCTTAAGAATTACGGTTTTACAGTATATGACCTCGGAAAAAATGTTCCTGCCGAAGATATTATTGATGCAGCTAAAAAGTATGACGCAGATATTATAGGCTTATCTGCGCTTATGACGACGACAATGACAGAAATGAAAAATGTTGTTGATTTGGCAAAGAAAGAAAATGTACGTGCCAAAATTATGATAGGCGGTGCGGTTGTAACAAGAGATTTTGCAGAAGATATAGGGGCAGACGCATATTCAGCGGATGCAAAAGAAGCCGTAAGCGTAGCGCAGAAATTGATATGAGGGTATGTGTAGAATGAGTTTAGATGTAATAATTCCCGTATTTAATCCAAAGGCCGGATTTAATGCAGTGCTTGATGCGGTCTGTAAGCAGACGCTTACACCGGATACAATAATACTTATGTGGACAATTCCGCATAAAAGTTCTAAAGAAGCAGAACAAAAGAAAGCGGAGAATTTTCTTGGCGGTAATATTAAAATTGTATACGTAAAGCAGAAGAATTTTGATCACGGCGGTACGAGAAGGCTTGGCATGACATATTCCAAGGCAGATTATGTTGTGTGCATGACGCAGGATGCTCTTTTAGAAAATGAATATGTATTTGAACATCTTAATAAAGCTTTTGCAGATGAAAATGTCGCGGCGTCTTATGCAAAGCAGGTTCCGTACGATAACTGCTCTGAAGTAGAAAGACTTGTCAGGTCGTTTAATTATCCTGATAGTGTGCGTATCCAAAATAAAGGCACTTTTGAAAAATATGGAATAAAGACTTATTTTTTGTCTGATGTGTGTGCGATGTATAGAAAATCATGCTATGAGGAGACAGGCGGATTTGTAAAAAAAACTATTTTTAATGAGGACATGCTAATGGCAGCAGCGCTTACGGACAGAGGATATACCGTAATGTATGTGCCGGACGCGCATGTAATACATTCGCATAATTATTCGTGTATGGAGCAGTTCAGACGTAATTTTGACCTTGCCGTGTCACATAAGCAGTATGAGGAAGTATTTTCACGTGCTTCATCTGAATCGGAAGGAATAAGGATGGTTAAAAAGGTGTCGAAAATATTATGCAGAAGGCATAAGGCTTATCTTATACCGGAATTTATTATTCAGAGTGGATTTAAGTTTATGGGCTACAGAGTCGGAAAAATATATAACAGGCTGCCAAAAGCCGTAATAAGACGGTGTACGATGAACAAAGGTTATTGGAATGATTAATGGAGTTTGGAGAATGAAAAAATGTCAGGATATAAAAAGAAAAAGAAGAAAAAGAAAGGTTTTTGGATATTTTTATCCATTATGCTTGTTGTTTCGGTTATTGCAGGAAATCAAGCAGCGGCGCTGAACCATAGGATTCATGGTACGTTAAATCTTATGACCCATGATGATTCAGGTGTTATAGCTAATGTTGAGAATGAACTTGCAGGTGCCTTAGGAAATGTGGAAAAAAGTAATGATGTTATTAATATACTTCTTGTAGGGGCTGATAAAAGAAGCTCATGGAAAGAGGACGGACGTTCAGATTCCTGTATGATAGCGACTATTGATAAAAAAAATGAAAAAATAAAGATTACATCATTAATGAGGGATATGTATGTCGATATTCCGGGATACGGAAAGCACAAATTTAACGCGGCGTATTCATACGGGGGAGTAGAACTCCTGTATAAAACAATACTTAGTAATTTCGGAGTTTCAGTGCAGGGCTATGCGATAGTTGATTTTGAGGCTTTCAGAAAGGTCGTTGATACTCTTGGAGGGGTTGAAATTAACCTGACTGAAGAAGAACACAGCATACTGATGTCAAGATATCACAGAACATCGGTGCTTAAGCTTAAACCGGGAATCAATAATATGAACGGTACCCAGGCGCTTGCATACTGCAGGCTCAGGCAGGATAAAAGGGCTGATTTCGGACGTACTGAAAGACAGAGATATGTGCTTAATCAGATATTTCTTTCAATGAAATCGCAGCCTATAAGCAAATGGTATGAAACAGCAGAAGCAGTTATGCCGGAGATTTCTACCGACCTTTCATCAGATACAATACTTGGCTATCTGAAGGATATTATATTTATGGGTACTACTGATATTGAGCAGTTTAGAATACCGGTGGACGGCTCATTTGAAAATGGTTCTGCGAACGGTCAGGATATACTTGAAATAGATATGGATGAGAACAGAAATGCTCTACATGATTATATTTATGAAAAATCCTCTTGACATAAACAGACATATATCTTTAAAATATAAGATTATACATGAAAAAATCTATTTGAAAGGATGAGGAATATGAGAAGTGACAATGTAACTAAAGGAATGCAGCAGGCTCCGCATCGTTCATTATTTAATGCGCTCGGGCTTACAAAGGAAGAACTTAACAGACCGCTTGTAGGTATTGTAAGTTCATATAATGAGATAGTGCCGGGGCATATGAATATTGATAAGATTGTTGAGGCCGTCAAGCTTGGTGTCGCTATGGCGGGCGGTACTCCAAGAGTATTTCCTGCAATTGCCGTATGTGACGGAATTGCAATGGGACACATTGGCATGAAATATTCACTTGTAACAAGAGACCTTATTGCAGACTCTACAGAATGTATGGCTATGGCGCATCAGTTTGATGCACTTGTAATGATACCTAACTGTGATAAGAATGTTCCGGGACTTTTGATGGCAGCGGCGAGAATTAATGTGCCGACAATATTTGTCAGCGGCGGACCGATGCTTGCAGGTCATGTCGGAGGAAAGAAACGCAGCCTTTCAAGTATGTTTGAAGCTGTAGGAGCCAATGCGGCAGGACTTATGACAGAGGAAGAAGTTGCAGATTACGAGAATAATGCATGTCCTACATGCGGTTCGTGTTCAGGTATGTATACAGCCAACAGTATGAACTGCCTTACAGAGGCGCTTGGAATGGGACTTAAGGGCAATGGTACAATTCCTGCAGTATATTCAGAAAGAATCAGACTTGCAAAGCATGCGGGAATGAAAGTTATGGAGCTTCTTGAAAAAGATATCAGGCCAAGAGATATTATGACAGAGAAGGCATTTATGAATGCACTTACAGTTGATATGGCGCTTGGATGTTCAACTAACAGTATGCTTCATCTTCCTGCTATAGCTCACGAAGCGGGCGTTGAACTTAATCTTGACATGGCTAATGAACTAAGTGCAAAGACTCCTAATCTGTGTCATCTTGCACCGGCAGGTCCTACATATATGGAAGACCTTAACGAGGCAGGCGGCGTATATGCCGTTATGAAAGAACTTACAAAGAAGAATCTTTTATATACAGATTTGATTACGGTAACAGGTAAGACGGTAGGAGAAAATATAGAGAATTGTGTCAACAGAAATACTGATGTAATAAGACCTGTAGAGAATCCATATAGTGAGACAGGAGGAATTGCTGTTCTTAAGGGTAATCTTGCTCCTGATTCATGTGTGGTAAAGCGTTCGGCAGTTGTGCCTGAAATGATGGTACATGAGGGACCGGCAAGAGTATTTGACTGTGAAGAAGATGCAATTGCCGCTATTAAAGGCGGAAAGATTGTTGAAGGCGACGTTGTTGTTATACGTTATGAAGGACCAAAAGGCGGTCCGGGAATGAGAGAAATGCTTAACCCAACATCCGCAATTGCAGGAATGGGACTTGGCTCAAGCGTTGCCCTTATTACAGACGGAAGATTTTCAGGGGCTTCAAGAGGAGCATCTATAGGACACGTTTCACCGGAAGCAGCTATGGGAGGTCCTATTGCCCTTGTTGAAGAAGGTGATATAATCAAGATTAATATTCCTGAGAATACAATAACACTTGATGTATCCGACGAGGTTCTCTCGGAGAGACGTAAGAATCTTAAGCCTGTGGAGCCGAAGGTTACAACAGGATATCTTGCAAGATACCGTGAGCTTGTAACATCAGCTAACAGGGGAGCTATATTGGAAATACGATAATATTTGACGAGTAGGAGAGATAATATGCAGTTAACAGGAGCTCAGATTGTACTTGAATGTCTTTTGGAACAGGGTGTAGATACGGTATTCGGATACCCTGGCGGTACAATACTTAATGTATATGATGAATTATATAAATATCAGGACAGAATAAGACATATACTTACTTCGCATGAACAGGGCGCTGCCCATGCAGCGGACGGCTATGCAAGGTCAACCGGAAAAGTAGGAGTATGTATGGCTACAAGCGGTCCGGGAGCAACCAATCTTGTTACAGGAATCGCTACAGCTTATATGGATTCTATACCGCTTATTGCAATAACATGTAATGTTAATGTGCCGGCATTAGGTAAGGACAGTTTTCAGGAAATAGACGTTGCCGGTGTGACAATGCCGATTACGAAGCACAATTTCATTGTAAAGGATGTTAATGTACTTGCAGAGACAATCCGGCGTGCATTCAGAATTGCACAGAGAGGACGTAAAGGTCCTGTACTTATAGATATTGCGAAGGATGTTACGGCAGCGTTATGTGATTATGAGAAAAAAGAAAAATATATCCCGACAAGAAGCACTGAAAATATATCTGAAAATGATATAAGCGCAGCGGTAGAAGCTATTAAAGCTTCAAAACGTCCTATGATATTTGTCGGAGGCGGATGTGTTGCGTCAAGAGCAGAAAATGAACTTTTGGAGTTTGCATCACTTATTGATGCGCCTGTATGCGATTCGCTTATGGGTAAGGGTGCGTTTGATAATACCAATGAAAGATATACCGGTATGCTCGGAATGCATGGAACTAAGACCTCTAACCTTGGGGTTATGAAAAGCGACCTTCTGATTGCTCTTGGTACAAGATTTTCTGACCGTGTACTTGGCAATCCTAAAAAGTTTGCAGAGAATGCAAAGGTTCTTCATATAGACGTAGACCCGGCTGAGGTTAATAAGAATATACGAGTTGATTACAGTATAATCGGCGATGTAAAAGAAGTTCTTAAGATGCTTAATGAGAAGTTGGATAAGTGCGACCACAGTGAATGGATGGATTTTGTAAAGGATATGAAAGCAAAAATGCCTCTTTCATATGATATGGACAGACTTACAGGTCCGGCAATTGTATCTTACATAAATGAAGCAACTGACGGAGATGCAATTGTAACTACTGACGTAGGACAGCATCAGATGTGGGCGGCGCAGTATTATAAATATAAGAAGCCGGCAACATTTTTAAGCTCAGGCGGACTTGGTACTATGGGATTTGGACTTGGCGCATGTATAGGCGCTAAAGTAGGTAATCCTGATAAGACTGTTATTAATATGGCAGGTGACGGATGTTTCAGAATGAATCTTAACGAGCTGGCTACGGCTTCAAGATATAATATACCGATTATTCAGATTGTATTTAATAATTATGTTCTTGGAATGGTAAGACAGTGGCAGGATTTGTTCTATCAGAAGAGATATTCCAACACAATCCTTAAGGATAAGGTTGATTTTGTTAAAGTATCCGAAGGACTCGGAGTAAAGGCTGTAAAAGTAACGACAAATGATGAATTTAAAGAAGCATTTGATAAAGCGCTTACGCTTAATGAGCCGATGGTTATTGAATGTATTATTGATAATGACGACAAAGTTTGGCCGATGGTTGCTCCGGGAAATGCAATTGATAAAATTATTACCGCAGATGATTTAGAGGAAAAGGATTGACAATTATTTATCAATCTCTTACAATAAGATTTGGTTTTGTATTGTTTTATTTAGTTACTATTCACGGGACCGCCACGCCTCATTCGCACTCGTCGCCTTGACAGGCTCCAGTTCCGTGCTATGCACTAAGACTGCTCATATGGGTGGCGGTTCCTGCTTCGCAGGCTCTTAACCGATTTAGGCAAAGCCTCATTCATGCAAGCATGACGAAACTTTGTCTAAATCGGTTGAGCCGTGAATAGTAACAATAATTAATATTAGATATTTATGGCAGGCATAAGCCTGACAGAAGGAGGATGAGATGGGAAGAGTATATAATTTCTCAGCAGGTCCGGCTGTATTACCGGAGGAAGTATTAAAAGAAGCAGCAGATGAGATGATGGATTATAATGGTTCAGGAATGTCTGTTATGGAAATGAGCCACCGTTCCAAAGTGTATGATGACATCATTAAGACAGCTGAAAAGGATTTACGTGAGCTGCTTGGAATTCCTGATAATTACAAAGTAATGTTTTTGCAGGGCGGAGCTTCTACACAGTTTGCTATGATTCCTATGAATCTTATGAAGAACAAGGTTGCAGACTATATCATAACAGGACAGTGGGCTAAAAAAGCATATAAGGAAGCTTGTATTTACGGTAAAGCCAACGCCATAGCATCATCTGAAGACAAGACATTTTCTTATATCCCTGACTGTAGTGACCTTCCAATCAGCGAGGATGCAGATTATGTTTATATCTGTGAGAATAATACAATCTATGGTACTAAGTATAAGAAGCTGCCTAATACAAAGGGTAAGATACTTGTATCTGACGTATCATCATGTTTTCTGTCAGAGCCTATGAATATTTCTGATTACGGCGTAGTATACGGCGGAGTTCAGAAGAATATAGGACCTGCCGGAGTTGTTATTACAATAATGCGGGAAGACCTTATTACTGATGATGTGTTACCGGGCACACCTACTATGCTTAAGTATAAGACACATGCAGATAACGATTCTCTGTATAACACTCCTCCGGCATATGGCATATACATATGTGGTAAGGTATTTAAGTGGCTCAAGAAAATGGGCGGACTTGAAGTTATGAAGGAAAGAAATGAAGAGAAAGCTAAGATTCTTTATGATTTCCTTGATTCCAGTAAGTTATTTAAGGGTACCGTTGTTAAGGAAGACCGTTCTCTTATGAATGTTCCTTTTGTAACAGGTGATAAAGAACTTGATGCAAAATTTGTTGCTGAAGCAAAGGCTGCAGGACTTGAGAACCTTAAGGGACACAGAACTGTCGGCGGTATGCGTGCAAGTATTTATAACGCTATGCCAAAAGCAGGTGTTGAGAAGCTTGTTGAGTTTATGAGCGACTTTGAAAAGAAAAATATGTAAATATTAATTTATTTGAAAAGAGGTTTTAATATTATGGCTGATTTTAAGATAAAATGCCTTAATCCAATTGCAGCTGTCGGTCTTAATATGCTTAGCGACAGATATGAGGTGACAGAAGAAGTTAATGATGCAGACGGAATTCTTGTAAGAAGCGCATCAATGCATGATATGGAGTTTTCTCCGTCATTAAAAGCAATAGCCAGAGCAGGAGCCGGCGTTAATAATATTCCGCTTGATGAATGTGCAGAGAAAGGAATTATAGTTTTCAATACACCGGGAGCTAATGCTAATGGCGTTAAGGAATTGGTTATAGCAGGTCTTTTAATGTCATCACGTGACATTGTAGGCGGTGTCAACTGGGTTAAAGAGAATGCTGATGATGAAAATATTAACAAGTCTGCTGAGAAAGCTAAGAAAGCTTTTGCAGGTCATGAGATAGAAGGCAAGAAGCTTGGTATTATCGGTCTTGGAGCTATTGGCGTTCTTGTTGCCAATGCAGCAAGCGCACTTGGAATGGAAGTATACGGATGCGACCCTTATCTTACGGTAAATAACGCACTCAGGCTTTCAAGGGCTGTTCACTGTGTTAATACAAGAGAAGAGATATATGAAAAATGTGATTATATTACAGTTCATGTTCCTGCTCTTGAAGATACAAAGGGAATGATTAATAAGGAAAGCATCGCACTTATGAAGGATGGCGTTGTTATCCTTAACTTTGCAAGAGATATTCTTGTTAATGAGGATGACCTTGCAGAAGCGCTTGAATCAGGAAAGGTTGCAAAATATGTAACTGATTTTGCTAATCCTAAGTCTGTTAAGATGAAAAATGCACTCGTTGTTCCTCATCTTGGCGCTTCTACGGCAGAATCCGAGGATAACTGTGCTGTTATGGCTGTAAGAGAGATTAAGGACTTTATGGAGAATGGTAATATAATTAATTCCGTAAACTACCCTGCTTGTGATGCAGGCGTATGTACTTCTGAAGGACGTATAACAATATGCCACAGAAACACACCTAATCTCATTACTAACTGTGCAAGCGTATTTTCATCACTGGGCTGCAATATTGACCATATGGTTGATAAGAGTCGTGGTAATTATGCATACTCAATTATAGATATCGGAAGCAAGTCTTCTGATGAGATGGTTGAGAAGCTTGAGGCAATAGACGGAGTTTATAAGGTTAGAGTTATAAAATAAATTGATTTATTAAATTGTTTTGCCGTGTGCGTTGCAGGGATTTCTATGCAAAATATTTTGTATAGAAATATGTGATGTACACGGTAATTTTATAGCTAAAATTATTTTGAGGAATTTAATATGAATTATACAGAAGCATTAAGTTACTTAGACGTCATAAATGAAAGATACGGCATATCATATGGACTTGATACCGTTACAAAGCTCTTTAATATTGCGGATAATCCTGAAAAGCATACTAAGGTTATACATGTTGCAGGAACCAACGGTAAAGGCTCGGTATCATCATTTATTGCGTTTATTCTCAGTGCGGCGGGATATAAGGTCGGAAGATATATTTCACCGGCAGTATATGGCTACAGGGAAAAGGTGCAGTGTCTTACGGATTGTTATGCAGAGTACATATCAGAAGATGAAGCGGCCGGATATATAAGTGAGATTAAAGAGTATTCAGATAAATTGTATGAGAAGGAAAACATATATCCAAGCGCATTTGAGATAGAAACCGTAATGGCATTTCTTGCATTTAAGGACTGGCAGTGCGATTATGCTGTTGTTGAGTGTGGCATGGGAGGGCGTCTGGATGCTACCAATGCGATTTCGGATAAAGAGTTATGTGTATTTGCATCTATATCTGAAGACCATAAAACATATCTCGGAGATACAATTTCAGATATAGCGTTTAATAAAGCCGGTATAATGAGGAAAGATGTCTGTGCGGTAAGTGCGGCGCAGAGCAAAGAAGTAAAGTTTATGCTGGAAAAATGTGCGGCTTGCGCAGGCTGTAATATTACATTTGCTGGTAATTATACAGTAAAAGATACGGGCGTTTGCGGAAGCCGTTTTATATACAGGGATAAGGAATGGAATATAAGGCTGTGCGGAGCATTTCAGATTGATAATGCGGTTACGGCGATAGAAGCAGTATATGCTATGCGTAAAAATGCGGATGAGGACGTAAAAAATAAGCTTTCGGAAAATGTTATTAAAAAAGGGTTATATGAGACTAAATGGCAGGGAAGGTTTGAAGTTTTAAATGATTTTCCTTATGTGATTGCCGACGGTGCGCATAATCCTGATGCAGTAAAAAAGCTTGTTGATTCAATTGATACTTTATTTCCGCATCAAAATTATAAAAGAATAGGCATTGCCGGTATATTTAAAGACAAGGATATTGATAGAATGCTTAATATTATGTCCGGATGCTTTGATGAAATGCATACAGTAACTCCTCCGGGAGCCAGAGGAATGAATGCATGTGTGCTTGCTGATAAGACCTATGATGTTCTTAAAATAAAAACTACGGCACATACGGATATGTGTGCTGACGAAGTGGCAGAAGAAATTATTTGCGGTATTGATGAATGCGATAAGGATAAAACAGTAGTTGTAATATTTGGCTCATTGTCGCTTAGAAGCAAAAACTAATTCTTGCATACTTATTCTGCCAATGGTAGAATGATTTTTGAAATTATCTCTTTGGAGGCATATACATTGGATAAATATAAGATAGAACAGGCTGTAAGATTATTTCTTGAAGGAATAGGTGAGAATCCTGACAGGGAGGGATTGATAGATACTCCGTCACGCGTTAGCAACATGTGCGAGGAACTGTTTGCAGGGCTTAATACATCAGCAGAAAGTCACCTTTCAAAAACATTTACAGCAGATACAAGCGGACTTGTAGTAGAAAAAGATATTACATTTTATTCTTTGTGCGAGCATCATCTGCTTCCTTTTTACGGAAAAGTGCATATAGGATATGTGCCGGACGGAAAGGTTGTAGGCCTCAGCAAGCTTGCAAGGACAGTTGAAGTGTATGCCAGAAGAGCACAGATACAGGAGCAGCTTACAACGCAGATAGCAGAGGCGGTAATGGAATATCTTAATCCTAAAGGTGTTGCTGTAATGATTGAGGCAGAGCATATGTGTATGTCAATGAGAGGCATAAAAAAGCCGGGTTCTGTTACTGTGAGTCTTGAGTGCAGAGGAATTATGAAAGAGGATAGTGGGCTTATGGATACTTTTCTTAGGCTCGTGAAGTAGGAGGAACAGGGATGATTATCGGAAACAGGACATTTGACGATAGAGGAAAAACCTATATAATGGGCATACTTAATGTGACTCCTGATTCATTTTCTGACGGAGGACGGTATAATAATACCAACCGTGCATTATTTCATGCAGAGCAGATGCTAAAGGACGGCGCAGATATTATAGACGTAGGCGGTGAATCGTCAAGACCGGGATTTGAGATGGTTGGAGATGATGAGGAATTAAAGAGGGTAATCCCGGTTATATCTGAAATTAAAAAGAGATTTGACGTACCGGTATCGGTAGATACATTTCACAGCAGGGTTGCAAAAGAATCGGCAGAAGCCGGTGCAGATATGATAAATGATATATGGGGACTTGATTATGCGGGAAACGGTATAAGTATGGCAAAGGTTGTTAAAGATACCGGCGTTTCAGTATGTATTATGCATAATAATGATAATATATATAAAGCGGAAAATGCGGACAAGTATACTATAGATAATAATATTAACAATATAATTAATGACTTGAAGAAGTCTGTAAATCTGGCAAAAGAATATGGTATCGAAGACGACAGAATAATGATAGACCCGGGAGTTGGCTTTGCCAAGGATTATGCTATGAATATGGCTGTTATAGCTAATATTGAGCGATTTTTTATGCTTGGGTATCCCATTCTTTTGGGAACATCTAATAAATCGGTTATAGGACTGGCGCTTGATCTTCCGATAGATGAGAGGCTTTTTGGTACAGTTGCAACGAGCGTGTATGCCGCAGGAAAAGGTGTGCAGTTTTTAAGGGTTCATGATGTTAAAAGTAACAGACAGGCGGCGCTTATGGCTGAAAAGATGTTAAATTACCGTTTATAAATAATATGATGGGGGATTATGATGGATACAATAAGTATTAAGGATATTACAGTTTTTGCATATCATGGCGTTATTAAGGAAGAAAATAAGTTGGGGCAGAAGTTTATTATTACAGCCGAGCTTTCACTTAGTACCAGAGAAGCAGGAATTTCCGATGACATAGAAAAATCGGTTGATTATGCAAAAGTCAGTAATCTGATAAAGTATTATGCAGAACATAATACATTTAAGCTTATTGAAACTCTTGCAGAGGGTATTGCAGGACTTATTCTTACCGAATATGATAGTATAGACGCAGTTGCGATTGAAGTGAAAAAGCCTTGGGCTCCCGTCATGATTCCTGTCGATACGGTATCAGTCCGTATAAAAAGATGCTGGCATGAAGTATACCTGAGTATAGGTTCTAATATGGGAGATAAAAAGAAACATCTTGATACTGCGGTAGAGAGACTTGGAGGAACAAATGGTATTAAGGTTATAGATGTGTCTGATTATATTGTAACCGCACCTGTAGGTTATACTTCGCAGGATGATTTTCTTAACGCAGCGGTACATATAAAGACAGTGCTTGAACCTAAAGACCTTCTTGAAGTTATACATGATATTGAAAACAGTGACGGACGTGTACGTGATGTACACTGGGGACCAAGAACCATAGATATAGATATAATTTTATATGACGAGCTTATTATTAATACTAAAGAACTTACTATTCCTCATCCTGAGGCTGAAAAACGTGAATTTGTTTTAAAACCGTTAACACAGATAGCTCCGAATGTTCTGCATCCTGTTATCAGAAAGCCTGTTGAAAGAATATATAATGAATTATGCGAAGCAGGAATATGTGCAAGAAAAGATTATAATGTTGACAGCTTCCGATGCATAAATGAGCTTGATGTAAGTTATGATACAAGAATTGTGTATTTTGGCGATGAAGGGTCTTATTCACAGCAGGCAATGGAGCGTTTCTTTGGAAAAGGCGGATATATTTCGTATGCAAGACAAAAATTTACTGATGTAATGAAGGCGGTATCGGAAGGTGAGGCGGATTACGGAGTTGTTCCGATTGAGAATTCTTCTACCGGTGGAATTACCGATATATACGACCATATGCTTGAGTATAACATACATATTGTCGGGGAGCAGATAATTAAAATAGAGCATGCGCTTCTTGCAAAAAAAGGTGTAAAGGCAGAAGATATATGTAAAGTATATTCACATTCGCAGGGTATCAGGCAGTGCAGCTCATTTTTTAATTCACATCCTGATATAGAAGCTATTGCGGTATCGAGTACGGTTGCAGGTGCAAAAGCGGCGGCGGAAGCTTCAGATAATTCATCCGCAGCGATTGCTTCTGAAAAGGCTGCTGATGTGTACGGGCTTGAAATACTGAAATCAAGGATAAATGAGCAGGATAATAACAGTACAAGGTTTGTTGTATTTTCTTCCGAGAAAAAATATATTAAAAATGCAAAGAAAATAAGTATATCATTTGAAGCAAAGCATGAAAGCGGAGCTTTATACAGAATATTATCTCACTTTTACAGAAACGGCATCAACCTTGAGAAAATTGAATCAAGGCCAATACCTGACAGGACTTGGGAATACAGATTCTTCGTGGATATTGCCGGCAACCTTATGATGCAGAGTGTAAAAAATTCGCTGGGAGGAGCAGAAGAGGAATCTGAAGGGCTTACTATACTCGGCAATTATTAGAAAGGATTTTGAATATGATTATTCCTAAATTTATACAGGAAGGCGATATTATAGCGGTAACGGCGCCTTCGGACGGTAATAAAAATGAGATTGATTATACGAGGCTTACTCTTGCAAAATCAAATTTAAAAAAAAGAGGCATAGAAGTTATTGAAACTCTTGATGTCAGAAGAAGTGTAAAAGGAAGAAGCGAATCCGCAATAGAACGTGCAAAAGAGATTGGATATGTATTTGCCGGAAATGATGTAAAAGCAGTTATATCTGCAAAGGGTGGAGATTTTCTTATGGAGATACTTCCGTATGTTGATTTTGATTTGATTCGTAAGAATCCAAAGTGGTTTCAGGGATTTTCTGATAATACAGGACTTGGATTTCTTATTACGACTTTATGTGACACAGCGTCGATATATTCGTCTAATTTTAATGATTTTGCAATGGATGTATGGAATGATTCTCTTGAAGCTAATTGGAATGTACTTACGGGAAAGAGCTTTAAGCAGCATAGCTTTGACAGATATCAGGACGGTTTTATTGATTACGAGACAGGAAGCGAAGGATATTCACAGGATAAAGACGTTAAGTGGATAAATGCACGTGATGAAGAGCATATAGAGCTTAACGGCAGATTTTTAGGCGGATGTCTTGACGTTCTTTTAAATCTTGTCGGAACACGGTTTGATAAAGTGAGTGAATTTATAGAAAAATATCGTGACGACGGCATAATATGGTTTCTTGAAAGCTTCAGTCTTTCAAGTGAAGCGATTGAAAGAGGATTGTGGCAGTTGTCTATGGCAGGCTGGTTTGATACAGCCAGGGGATTTGTATTCGGAAGACCGGCATTCTTTAGTTCAGACACGGATACTTCTTATAAGGAAGCGGTATTAAACGCTCTTGGGAAGTTTTCTGTTCCTATTATACTTGAAGCCGATATCGGGCATAAACCTCCGCAGCTTACAATGATAAACGGAATGTGCGGAAAGCTTGTGAGCGAAAACGGTAAAGGTTTTGTTGAATTCTTTAATGAGTAAATCAGGGGCGTAAGCCCCTGTCTTTTTTTGTCGATGAAAATATCTTTGTTTTCCGCTGTTTGTGACATAATCTGCGCCCTATAACATCTAAAATATAAAACGTGCCCGGGCAAATGACTGAAAGGAGTGTGTCAGACGTATATATACATAGATGTGTTATTTTTATGTAACTTTATTATGGATATTGCCCAGACAGTTTTTTTCTGTACGATGATAAACCTGAGAAGTTCCATATTAAGAATTGTATGTGCGTCATTTGTCGGGGCGATTATCGGATGTATTGTTTTAATATGTTCAAATCATCTTGTTATTAAGGTATTAACGGCTAATGTATTTATTCCTTGCGTGATGATATACATACTATACAGAGGGAAGATTTTTCTTGGTATAAAAACAATATTTAAATATATCCTTATATGGTATTTTTGTGCGTTTGCATTGAGCGGACTTACAAATTATTTATTAAAAGGAACGCTTACAATAAGAAAATTGATTATTACAGCATTATTTGTATGTACAGTAGGAGTGATTGTTGTCAGAAGGCATAATCTTGCATCCGTAAGAAGTATAAACGACAGTTTGTATAATATAACTATATACAAAGGAGAAAGGATATTGTCGGGATATGCCAAATATGACAGCGGTAATATGCTTATTGAGCCTATATCCGGGTTTGATGTAATTGTTTGTGACAAAAAAAACGTGAATGCATTTTTAACAGAGGGAGAAAAAGAGTATATAAAAATGTTTCCTGCCCTTCCGGATAAATGGGATGGAATTACCTATACGAGAAGTATTCCATATAGTTCGGTTGGGAAAAAACATGGGATGCTTCCTGCTGTGCTTTTAGATGAAGTATGCATAACTAAAGATAACAAATACAAGAAATACGGAAAATGTTATCTGGCGGTATCAGATGAAATTATAGCATCTGATGCGGCATATGGTTTTTTGCTGAATTATAAAATGAAAATATAACAGTATTATTTATTAAGGAGATGTGTAACGGTGATATTCAGAATATCAATACCCAATTGTTTTCAGTTTCGTATGATAAAGGATGTAAAAGATATACTATTTGGCAACGGAAGCGATATACATTATATCGGAGGCGCAGAGATTCTTCCTGCTCCATTTGATGCGGATGAAGAAAGTATGTGGGTGGAAAAACTTGAAATATCCTCAGAACGAAGCGAAGCGATTGCAGTTCTGGTAGAGCATAACCTGCGGCTGGTAGTATACATAGCAAAAAAATTCGATAATACCGGCGTAGGGGTTGAAGACCTGATATCTATAGGAACTATAGGTCTTATGAAGGCTATTAATACATTTAAGGCCGAGAAGAAAATTAAGCTTGCAACATATGCGTCAAGATGTATTGAAAATGAGATTCTTATGTATCTTAGAAAAACAAGCAAAACCAAGCTTGAAGTATCTATAGATGAGCCGCTTAATGTTGATTGGGACGGTAATGAGCTGCTGTTATCCGATATTCTTGGTACGGATGACGACGTTATATCAAGAGATATAGAGGACGAAGTTGATAAAAAGCTTTTGAAGAAGGCGCTTGAAAGGCTGAACGATAGGGAGAGGCTTATAATACAGCTCAGGTATGGCATTGACGATGATGAAGGACTTGAAAAGACTCAAAAGGAAGTTGCCGATATACTTGGTATTTCTCAATCATACATATCAAGGCTTGAAAAAAAGATTATGAAAAGACTAAAAAAGGAAATACTTAAAATGGAGTAAGTATACTTGAAAAATGTAATCTGTAATGGTAAACTGCTTTGTTAGAAATATCACTACATATACGAGGAGAAAAAACATATGAAGAAAATGATAAAAAGGGTAACAGCATGGATGTTAATCATTACATTGGTGGTACCGGTTGGTATCTGTATAGGTGCAAAAGAATATGTAAATGCTACAGAGGATATAGCATGGGGTTTTTTCATTCTTAGTGATGGAACGGCATGTATTAACGGATGTAGTGAATGTACCGGCCGTGTGGTTATTCCCGAAAATCTTGGATATAAAGTAACAGGAATAGGAAATAACGCTTTTTCGGGATGCAGTGAAATGACGGACGTTGTGATACCTGAAAGCATTACCAGTATAGGAAATAATGCATTTTCAGGCTGTACAGGTCTTTCAAAGATTACGATACCTAAAAACGTAACAAGCATAGGAAGTTCAGTATTTTCAGGCTGCACAGGCCTTACGAGCCTTAATGTGGATTTGGAAAATAAAGTGTTCGACAGCAGAGGGGATTGCAATGCAATTATTCAAAAGTCTTCAGATACACTTATAGCAGGGTGTGTAAGTACAGTAATACCGGAAGAGATAATGAGTATAGGAAACTATGCATTTGCAGGCTGCATAGGACTTGTGGATATTGAGATACCGGAAAGTGTAATGAGTATAGGAAATAATGCATTTGCGGGCTGTACAGGCCTTGAAAGCATCACATTATCGGAAACTGTAGTCAGTATAGGAAAAAATGCATTTAAGGATTGTTCTAATCTTACAATACATGCATGGAGAGATTCTTATGCGGCTGCATATGCAGAGAATAATAATATTGCAATAAAGTATATAGGTGAACCGGATGCTACCCAGGCGCCGGACGCTAGCGCGGCTCCAAGCGCAAGCCCAAGTGCGGATGTGAAACCGACGCAGACGCCAACTAAGGCGCCTACTCAACAGCCAACGCAGTCACCGACTCAGACGCCGACGCAACAGCCTACACAGGCACCGACCCAGACGCCTTCTGCAACAAAGGAACCTGCAGAAGATGCAACGCCTATACCACAGGAGCCTACACAGGCACCAACGGCTGAACCACCGACATATACGGCAACTTCATCGCCTATGCCTCAGTCGCCTACAGAGATTCCTTTAGTACAGCCTATAGGAAACGAAAATAAGCCGTCTGTTAGTGTGGGATACCAATATACATATAAGGGTATGGTATATACTGTTTCTTCTACAGAAAATGAACAGACTGTAATATGCTCGTCATTTGATAATAAAAAAGCATCGAAGGTAGTTATACCGGCAACTATTAATATAGAAGGAACTGTTTATAAAGTAACAGCGATTGCAGATAATGCCTATAAAGGCTGCAGTAAATTAAAGAAAATAACTATTGGCAAAAATGTTGTTAAAATAGGAAAGAACGCCTTTGCAGGATGCAGTAAACTTAAAAATATTATAATCAAATCTAAAGCGTTAAAAAAAGTTGGTAAAAAGGCATTATTAGGGGTTAATTCAAGAGCGTTAATAAAGGTGCCTAAAAATAAATATTCAGAATATAAAAAAATGTTTGAAAAATCAGGAATATCAAGGAATATAAAAATTAAAAAGAAATAAAATGATTGAAATTATAAATATATATTGACATGTAAAATTTGCTTGTAATATAATATTCCCGTTATTTGTTATAAACAGTGATGATTGTATATGGCAATTGCAACGTCCTGTTAACAGCTAAAGCAGCTGGGCAATATGTTTACAAAATGTATAAAAAGGGAAATAGGAGGTGACAAAATGAAAAAAGAAGCATATAGTGCTTTGGAAATTGAAATCTGCAAGTTTGAAGATATTATTGTGACATCGGCTATTGGTGAGATAGTTCCAGGAGGAGCTGGTGCACCAGGCGGATCAGCAATAGAAGTCGGCGGAGAACCTGATAATTGGTAAAGCAGTTTCAATGTAGAGGAAAGATATTAATATAATTTGAGAGGAGCGATATAGCGTGAATAAAGTATGGAATAAAATAATTGCTGCTATATGTGTATTAGCATTATTTGTGACCTCTGTTCAAATCTTACCTGCCAGTGTTGCAGATGCAGCGGGAAAAGATGTTAAATCTATTACTTTGGTAGCTGGTGAGGGAATTACTTGGTATGATGAAGATGAAGCTACAGCCTTTGATGAGTATATTGCGGAAGAATATTTTCTAACATCTAAAGATTATCCTTTTGAGGTCACCCAAAATGGTTCGATTAAAATTAGTTCTGAGAATGGATTTACAAATGGTAATTATATTGTATATGCAGAAATTAAGGGTGAAAAACCTTTAGTACAAGCAAAATATACATATAATGGAACAAATGGTGACATAAGTAATTGTGTGAGTTCGTCTACTGAAACAAGTGGAAAATATAAAATTACTGTACCGTTATCATTTAAAGTAAAAGGAGATGTTACTGTGGAGCTTATTCCACAATACAAAGTAACATATCCGGAAGATACGGCTGATTTTGAAATTTTAGATGCGGATGGTAATTCAATTTCAAATAGTGAAGAGTTAGTACGTTCAGGTGATAATGTAACATTTAAAGTAAAACTTACAAACAGTAATGCAACTGAACTTTCGGTAAAAAATGGAAAGCAAGATATTAGTGGAACAGCAGGAGATGATGGTATATATACTTATACATTGTCAAGCATTGCTGCGAACGCCAATATAAGTGTAAATGCTGTTCCTAAGAAATTTGACGTTAATTTAAATGTTCAGAATGACGACGGAAACCCAATAGTTGATGCATTTAGTCCATCATCTACTGATAATAAAGTAGGATATGGCGATTCATATTATTTTTATACAATACCGACAGAAGGGTATGATAATCCAACGGCAACATTAGATGAGGCTTCAACGTCTAATGCGAAGTTGAATTGTGTATCTGAGAATTATTGGTTGCTTAGTAATGTTACGGGTGATGTTACAGTTAATATTAATGTTGCTAGAAAGACAGTAAAAGTAACTGCTACAGCCGGAACAGGGTATACAATTCAAGACAGTGAGGGAAACCCAATTGATGTTGCAACTCCATATTACGGAGATGTATACAGCTTTAAAGTTGTTCCAGATGAAGGATATGATGTTAAAGTCTATGTCAATGGAAAACAGGTTAATGGAACAGAGAACTGTTATACAACAGAAGCTTTGACAGAGGATGCTGCAATTACTGTTCAGGCTGCTGTTAAGAAATGTACTATTACGCCGCCAGATGAATCTGACGCATACATGTTTAGCATGAACGGTACTAAAACTGTTGATTATGGCTCAGATATTACTTTTAACGTAGTGCCAAAAGATGGATATAAAAATCCAAAAGCAGTATATGTGATTCCTGCTGATCAAGAGAACATTAATGAAAATGATAAACCTATAACAGGTTATAACGGTGTGTATACATATTCAAACGTCAAACAGGATATGAAGATTGTAGTGGAACAAGGTGATAGTCTTACATACCAAGTTAATTTACAAGATGGCGACGGATATGTGTTCTCAGATATAAAAGTTAATGATATAGACAATAATGATGGTAATGTTTTTGATGTATCTTATAATGCAAAGGTTACATTTAATGTTAAACCTTCTGAAGGTTATAATGTTAAGCAGGTATTGAAAGATGGAGTAGTTATTATGCCTGACGAAAGCGGAGTATATACACTCAATAATATTACTGCAAACACTTCTGTAAGTGTAAAAACAAGCAAGCAGTCTTACAGCGTTAATATAGCTAATCCAAGCGTTGACGGATATACAATTTATATGGGAGCATCTACTGTTGAATATGGAAGCAGATATGAGTTTGACGTAATACCGAATGACGGTTATGAGTTTGCAAAAGTAACCTATGAAATGGATGGTAAAACTGTAGAGTTGTCTCCAACAGGAAACGGTTCGTATGTTATTCCTTCTGTAAAGGGCGATGTTACAATCAATATCACAGCAAGCGGCATGAAACAGCAGACAATTACTTTTGTTGGTGATAATTGTTCTTTTGCAAGTGAAAATGGCAATAATCTTGGAAATACAGATTCAGTAGATTATGGAACAGAAAATTATACATTTAAGCTTGTGGTTAATTCCGGCTATAGTTTAAAAGATACTGCTACTGTATCTATAAATGGTGTTGGTTATGAGGCAGAAGCTGACAAAGTATATTCAATCAGTAAAATTACCGGTGATGTGACAGTATCGGTTACCGGTATAGTGAAAAACAGCATAGTAAGTATTAAAGATGCTAAAGATGATTCATCTAAACATTGGGAATCCAAAATGATTGGATATAATGAGAAAGACGGAGTTCTTTATGGTGGAAGTGTAACTTTTGAAATCACTCCAGACCGAGGCTATAAAGTTGTATCTGTTGTACGTGGCGGCACAGAATTAAAAGCTGTAAATGGTACTTATACGGTTACTGATATTAAATCAGATACAAATATAAGTGTAGAGACGGCTGAATGTGACGCAGTAGTAGTTAACTATGTGGATTCTAGATACGGTAATTCTGAAGAGAAATCATACTCGATTCCGGAAATGACTGAACTTGCTTCGGGAGAATACGGAACAAAAGTAAAAGAAGTTAAAAATAAAAAGGCATTTACTTTCGCAGGTTGGTATGATGATAAAGATAATAAGGTTGAGTATATTAAAGAAGACATGAGCGGCAAGGAAATAACTTTGACTGCTAAATGGACTCTTACAAAGGATGTGCTTGTTAAGCTGAATACTAAAGGAACAGTTAGTGAAGTTCAAGGCAAGACTACTTATAGAGTAACTTTCTCAACTTTATCTGAATTTGTAGACGACCTTGCCGACTCTGATAAAGAAGGAATTTCAATTACAGGATATGGAACTCTTTACGGACCGGATAAACGTTCAAAACTTACAGATGATGAAATTAAAAAGTTTATAACAGAAAGAGATATGAGTTTGACCAATGTTTTAATGAAAGGCGAACCTGATCCAAGATTGCTTAATTATTATGCAAATTGTAATCTTAAAACCGATGATTTTAATGGTAAAGAATTTGCTATAGCAGTTACCGCTGCATCTGAAGAAAAAGCAAATAATCGTTATGCTGCAGGCTGGATTGAATTAAATGTATATGGAGAAACAGTGACAGTTGTTGCAGATTTTGCTAAGAGTTCTGCTGTAGCAGAAGCAGTGGCTGAAATGATTGATTAAGCACAATAATAAAGATTAAGCATATGTAATTAAATTGCATATAGTGAATTTTAACCTGCTGTACCATAGTTGTAATAGCTGTGGTACAGCAGGCTTTTTGTTTTGCAGAAAAATAATTTAAAAATTCTATTGACTTTATGTTTTACATGTAGTACAATTACATCAATAAAATATTTTATCTTACGTAATCTGATTTATCGGTAAATCATTTTTTTATTCAGTTGTTACCATAGGTGGTAACAGTCAGTTATATGTCAGGGCTTGTGGATATTTGGGAGAATTAAAAAATTCTTGCATTACACAACATGAGGTGTTATTATATATAATATATGTAATATACAAAGTTGTTTTATGCCTCATGGATATTATATCATCAGATGGATTCTCTTGTCCCTGCAGTCACTGAATATTATATCAGTATCGGGGAGGGATAATTATAGGAAAGAAGGACCTTTATTCAAAAGATTATCTTAGGGATAATGAAATCTTTGCAGATATATTTAATTACAGCATTTACGGCGGACAGCAGGGCATTGAGCCGGAGACACTTCATGCCATTGATTCACAGCAGATTCTTATTCTGTGCGGACAGATGCAAAAGGAAGGGGTTTCTGAGATTATTTCCAAGGAGATAGAACGCTTCCGGGATATTTATAAATACGTTGACGCACGTACTGACGGGAAAGCGGTATATCTTATGCTCGGACTTGAGGTTCAGGATAAGGCGAATTATGCGATGCCGGTAAGAACAATGCTTTATGATGCTATGGAGTATGCGTTGCAGGTGCAGGAAACGGCAAAACTTATAAAAAAGGAAGATAAAGAGAAACCGGAAAGAAAGGTTGAAAGCGCTGAATTCCTGTCGGGATTCGGAAAAGACGACAGACTTATACCTGTTATAACACTTGTTTTATACCTGAATCCCGGCACATGGGACGGACCAAGAAGTCTTTCCGACATGTACGCACCGCATGATGATGCGATAAAGCCGTACATTAATGATTATAAAATCAACCTTATATCACCGGCAGAGCTTAATCAAGGGGATTTTGCAAAGTTCCATACGGATTTTGGAAAAGTTCTGGAATTTATCAAGTGCTCTGCCGACAAAGGTAAGATGAAGAAGTTTAAGGAGGAAAACGCTGACTTTGCTTTCAGCGCGGAGGCGGTAATATTTTTGAATAAGACCACCCACTCAAAGCTTACATTAAATAAAAATGAGGAGGAGATAGTTATGTGTAAAGCACTGGATGACATGTGTGCAGATGCAAGAGAAGAGGGCCGTGCCGAGGGCCTTACTGCAGGACATGCCGAGGGTCTTGCTTTGGGCCGTACAGAGGTTGAACATATGTCAAAACTTATATCATTGTTATTATCAAAAAACAGATTTGAGGAAGCAAGACAGGCAGCTGATAATGAAGCGGTAAGGAAAGAATTGTATGCCAGATACAGTATAGTATAATTCAAAAAATTACTTTTCGCGGTTTAATTGTTTTAGACAAAGTCCTGTAATGCAAGCATGATTCGCCTACAATATAGGTTAGGCTGAACTGTTAATATATGAAATGATGCTTGAAATTACTTAAATAATAGTTTATACTAGAATATAATTCATTTTACTACATATTTTTTTGTAAAGGTATAGTTATGATAAAGAAAATACTTCTGGCAATAGTAATACTTGCGGTTGCTCTTTCTGCTTTTTTGTTTTGGAATCGGTACAGAGCGGAAAAACGTGACCATGACTTGGCTTATGAAAATATGGAGCTCGAACTTTCTCCATTATATGAACAGGAGATTGAGTTAAAACAGGAACGTTCTTCTCTTGATAAAGAATATGAGAAGGAGAAAATAGGTGAAGGGACACTGCAGATTATAGCTACTGAACCTGTTTCCTTAGTATATGATAAGATATTCCGTGTTATGCAGGAATACAAAGATATGAAGGCGATGGTTGGCGTTTCGTATAATTGTGTACCGGGAAGTAAAGAAATGATTTCTGTTAAGGAAGCGCAAAAGCTTAAGGCGGAGGGCTGGGCGTTCTGCTATTCATTTGTTCGGGATGAAATGCGTGATTATGGCAATGATGAAGCTGCAATGCATTCATGGATTACAGCGGTAAAAGAAAAAGCAGAGGAAGCCCAGATAACACTTCAGCCGGCAGTATATTTTAAAGATGGTGATTATCGTAATAAGTATTCCGCATGGTTAAAAAAAGAAGGCATTAAGGTAATTGTTCATCATGGAGAGATTGACGGGAATGAGCTTATTACATACGAGTCTGAAGATGAAATGTGGTACATAGCGGCATGTCCTTGGAATTCGGACGGAGTATCGGCTCTTCTCGACGAAGTTGCTGATGATGGGACTAATATTGTTTATTCAATTGGCAGCTCATCATCTACGGAAAAGTATGATGAATCTGTATTTCGTTCTATGCTGAGTAAAGTTGACGCCGGCATTAAAGAAGGTGAATTGGCTGTAACTGATTTTAGAGAAATGATTGCGTTGCAGAGTGAAGATGTCGCTAATGAATATGTGAAAGAATATAAAAAACGTATGCAGGAGATAGACGAGGAGCTTGAAAGTTTAGAACGTCAAATGGATGATGTTGTTAAAAAGTATGATATATATTAGTGTTTTAACAAAAAGGCACTGTGTTCACTTGCACAGTGCCTTTTAAAGTTTCCTTTCCTATATGAAGGAGACGGGTATAGTGGACGTGATTTTAACAATTATACATAAGGTAATCAAAATCAGCGTAATTATCAGATTCTTTTCCTTCTGAAGATGCGTATATTCCAAGACAGGTTCCTACAAATCCTCCTGCGGCGTCTGTACATAAGATTCTTGCGTTTGCACCGCTTGCAAGCTCTATATATTCACTGTCTCCGATTTTATATGAAAAACTTAAATTCTGAATATCCTGCTTTATATGAAGCGTTATACCTTCTTTGAAACCCTTTGTAAGTTCTGTAGATGCAACTTCTTCTTTGACTACATCACCGTTATTCATATAACTTTTGGTAATAGCAAGAATATCTTTTCCGTCGCGTTTTGATACATAAAAACTATAATAATTAGTGTCGCTCTGAAGAAGCACAAGTCCTGCCTGTTCGCCTTCATTAGGTGTATATTCAATGAGTGTTTCAAGTTCGTAGCTCATATCAGTCTGTCTTCGGCATATGAGTGTAGGTGAAATATTTGAGCATATATCTTCCGGCGAACAATAAAGTCTGATGAAGCCTTTTCTTTCGGAAAGACTGTATTTGTTCATATCAGGATTGCGTAAATACATATAGTGCAGCGGAAGTGTATCATAATCAAAATCATCATAATCAGGGACCGGTATTTTTTCACATTCAGGCAGGTTTGGAGCCGTAAAGGTATCTTCTATTATACCTTTTCCCGGATTGATTAACGGCCATCCGTTTTCCCAGGTCATAGGAACTAAAAATGTTTCACGGCCCAGATTTCTGTGGTATCCTCCGCCGTAAGGACGTGATGCAAGCGCAACCATCCACCATTCGCCGTTCTGTGTTTCTACTATATCAGGGTGCCCAACGTTTACAATAGGGTAATTAAGACCGAGATGTCTGTGTGTAAGTATTGGGTTGCCGGCATAGCCTGTAAACGGCTCGTTGAGGCTTTTGCTTCTGGCAACTGTTACGCAGTGCATATGTGCCGTTCCTGCTTCGCTTATCAATAGGTAATACCAGCCGTCTTTCTTATATATATGAGGACCTTCGGGCCATTCGACATTTCTTAACGCACCATGCCATGCAGGCCATGATTCTCCTACGAGAGTCATAGTGTTAAGGTCAAGTTCCTGAATATATATTTCATTATCGCCAAAATATCTTGAACCTTCGCGTCTGGCCTTTGTGCCGCAGTAATAGCATTTGCCGTCGTCATCAAAAAAGAGCGACGGGTCTATTCCTTCGCTGTGAAGCGGTATAGGGTCGGACCAAGGTCCGGCCGGGTCTGTTGCGGTTACGATGAAATTACCGATGCCGCCGCGTACATTAGTTGTAATGACATAAAATACACCTTCATGATATCTTATGGTAGGCGCATATATACCGTCTCCGGCAAGGCCTGTACCGGCAAGCGGAATTTGGCTTTCTCTATCCAGAACATTGCCAATCTGGTTCCAGTGAACAAGGTCTGTACTGTGGAACACCGGAATTCCCGGAAAATAGCAGAATGTTGATGTTACAAGGTAATAGTCGTTTCCTGCCCTGCATATAGAAGGGTCGGGATAGAACCCTGAAAGAATAGGGTTTTTTTGAATTTGCTGCATATGTTCATTCCTCCGTGTGTTTTTTATGTAGTAGCTATATAATAATAAAAATGTGCAAAATGTACAATATGTAAATGAATAATAATTTTATGTGTTTTTGTGGCTGCTGTTCATGGTTTAGCTGTTTTAGACAAAGCCTCGTCATGTTTGTGTGAATGAATCTTTGTCTAAAACGGCTATAGGCCTGTGAAATAGTAACTTTTTGTGTAAATTTGACTATAAACAATACAAAATGCTATGCATTTTATGTGAAAATTTCATAATAAGTTTGCATTTCATAATTTAGTTGTCTGTTCAAGTATAGACAAATAAACAAAAAAGTGGTAAAATAAACTACGAAAAAGTATGCAATTTTTACAATAACAACTGATTGTGTAATTGATTTCGGTTGGTAAAATGAACATTACTTAAAACGTGAGAAAGGAGCGATGGACAGACATGTCAAAGTTTAAAGAAGTATTAAACAAAAAAATTGTTAAAATACCTCTTGTGATAATTGTGTTTGTAATTATCATTGTAATATGGAAGTCTTTGGTTAACAGCAATGACAGCTATCTTGAGAAGTATGATGGTGTAGACCTTACGGCTGATGTTGAAGGAATTGCCAGAGACGATACATATGCAAAATATCTTCAAAGTCATGAAGGCGTTTCCAGCCCTGATGAAGTAATTGATGTAGATGTGTTTGATTATACATCGGACAGCAACGGAGTAACCGTTGTCGATAACATTGATGGAGAGGATAAGGCAGTTCAATCTTCTGAAGACGGTTCGATTGAATGGAATGTAGAGATACCTGAAGCCGGTATGTATAATATTTATGTTGAGTATTATCCGGTAGAATCAAGAGGTATAGATATCGAACGTGCCGTTTATATTAACGGAAAGATACCATTCTATGGCGCCGATGCCGTGACATTCAGCCGTGTATGGGCTGATAATGGCGAGATTCAGAAAGATAATCGTGGTAATGACATAAGACCTACACAGGTTGAAAAGCCAATATGGCAAAGCTCATATGTTAAGGATTATATGGGATACCACGTAGACCCGTATAAGTTTTATTTTGAGAAAGGTGTTAACACTCTGAAGTTTGAAGGTGTTAACGAACCATTTATAATTAGAAAGGTTCAGATATGCAATAAGGCAGAAGAACCTTCTTATGCAGATTATATTAATTCTATTGACAAAGCAAAATATGATAATTCGGGTGACACTGAATCAATCGTGGTTCAGGGTGAAGCGTCTGTAAGAAGATCTTCGCCTTCATTATACCCTAATAATGACAGAGCTTCTGCAATTACAGACCCGTACAGTCCTACACTTATTCTTATGAATAAGATAGGTGGTTCACAGTGGAAGGTTGCAGGAGATTGGATTGAATGGGATATTAATGTTCCTAAAGACGGATTATATACTCTTTCCGTAAAAGGACGTCAGAATTATAACAGAGGTTTTGTTTCAAGCCGTTCGGTTTCGATTGACGGAGAATGTCCATTTGATGAATGTAATATTATATCGTTCCAGTTTGACAACGATTGGCAGATGCTTACTTTAGGTGATGAAGAAGGCAATCCATATCAGTTTGCCCTTACAGCGGGAACACATACAATAAGACTTGAAGTAACGCTTGGAGAACTTGGCGATATACTTACAGACCTTAACGACAGCGTATTCAGGCTTAATGCAATGTATCGTAAGATTCTCGTTCTTACAGGTGCAGAACCTGATGAGTTCAGAGATTACAAGATTGATAAGGTATATCCTGAAGTAATTGAAGGAATGGATATGGAATGTAAGAGACTTTACAAGCTTGTTGATGAACTTGTTGAATATTCAGGTGAGAAGGGTTCTCAGGTTTCATCTATTCTTACAGTTGCTAACCAGCTTGAAAAGTTTGTAAAGAGACCGGATAAGATTCCGAAGTCACTTGGAAGCTTTAAGGAGAATACAAGTTCAATCGGAACCGGAATCAATACACTTAGTGAAGCGCCTCTTGATATAGATTATATTGAGATAACTCCTGTTGGTGCTGAAAAACCTGAATGTAAGGAATCATTCCTTCAGAGCGCAATGCATGAAATCAGAGTATTTATTGCTTCTTTTGTAGTTGATTACACAGCATTAGGCAACATATATGAGGGAGATTCCAATGAACTTATTGATTGCTGGATTCTTTCAGGTAGAGATCAGAGCTCAATACTTAAGTCGATGATTGACGATACATTTGTTCCTGAGTATGGAATAGGCGTCAACGTAAAACTTATTGATGCTACAACGCTTCTTCCTGCGGTAGTTGCCGGTACCGGTCCTGACGTTGCGCTTACTGTTGCACAGACTGAGCCTGTCAACTATGCTCTGCGAAAAGCAGCATATGATTTGACCCAGTTCGATGATTGGGAAGAGTGGAAGACTAATGTTCTTGAAAAGCAGTATTATGAAAGTTCGTACATATCATATCAGTTTAACGGAGGAATGTATGCTCTTCCTGAGACACAGAACTTTAACGTATTGTTCTACAGACAGGATATTCTTGATGAGCTTGGATTAGAAGTTCCTGAAACATGGGATGACCTTATATCAATACTTCCTACTATTACTAATAACAACCTTCAGGTTGGTATTCCTAGTACGGAGCGTAAGGTTGGTAATACAGCTAACCCTGACCTTGCCAATTATTTCTGTCAGCTGTACCAGAGAGGCGGAAGCCTGTATACACCGGACCAGCAGGCGGTTGCTATTGATACAGAAGAGGCTATTGAAGCATTTGAATACTTTACAAAGCTGTTTACCAATTATAAAGTTCCTACAAGTTATGACTTTGTAAACCGTTTCAGGTCAGGTGAGATGCCTATCGGTATACAGGATTTCTCTAACTACAATACATTAGTAGTTTTTGCGCCTGAGATTAAAGGACTTTGGAATTTTGCACTTGTTCCGGGTTATGAGCGTGAAGACGATAATGGCAATACATATGTTGATAAATCAGTTCAGTCATGGGGACAGTGTGCTATGATTCTTACAAAGGATGAGGATGAACAGAAGTATGACCTTGCATGGGAGTTCCTTAAATGGTGGGTTTCACCTGAAACACAGGTTAGATTTGGACGTGAGCTTGAAAGTGTAATGGGTGCTTCCGCAAGATATGCTACTGCTAATAAAGTGGCCTTTGAACAGTTATCATGGAGCAAGAAAGATGCAGATGTTCTTAAAGAACAGTGGGAGTGGGCAATCGGTATTCCTGAGATTGCCGGCGGTTATTATACATCCAGACATATTACAAACGCTATACGTAATGTAATGAATGATAATGATGACCCACGTGAGACAATACTTGATTATGTAAGAACAATTAATGAAGAGATTACTAAGAAACGTATTGAATTCGGACTTCCTGTTAAAAAAGAAGACTGACCTTAATAGGATTTAATAAATTAATGAAAGGAGAGGTAGGTTAATGAGTTCAGTCATGGCTAAATATATGACAATACAGAAACGCAAGTTCAAGCATGGCTGGAAAGTTGCGAAACAATCCAAAATATGTTATCTGTTTTTGCTTCCATATGCGGCATTGTTTACACTTTTCACAATTGCACCGGTATGTATGTCAATATATTATAGTTTTACCTATTACAATGTTCTTGAGCCTGCACGGTTTATCGGTCTCACGAACTACATCAATCTAATTCTGGCAGATGATGTATTCCTTATATCAGTTAAGAATACATTCCTGTTGGCCGCTATTACGGGTCCGATAGGATATATCATGTCGTTCCTGTTTGCGTGGTTTATCAATGAGCTGCCAAGAGTTTTAAGGGCAATCATGGTACTTATATTCTATGCGCCGACTATTTCGGGTCAGGTATACATGGTTTGGGCGTTGCTTTTCTCGGGAGATTCATACGGATATGTCAACGCATGGCTTATGCAGTTCGGAATAATCGATGACCCTGTATTGTGGCTTACCGATACAAAATATATGATGGGAGTTATTATTATAGTCGTCCTGTGGATGAGTCTTGGTAACGGATTCCTGTCGTTCGTAGCAGGATTGCAGGGTATTGACGAATCGCAGTTTGAAGCCGGATATGTTGATGGTATTAAGAACAGATGGCAGGAGTTATGGTATATAACTCTTCCTAATATGAAGCCTATGCTTCTGTTCGGTGCTGTAATGGCAATTACGCAGTCATTTGGTGTTGCCGACGTTACAATGGTACTTTGTGGTTTCCCTAGTACAGACTACGCTGCTGAGACGGTAGTATCCCACCTCATTGACTATGGTCAGTACAGATTTGATATGGGATATGCTTCTGCAATTGCTACTGTACTCTTTGTTGTTATGATTCTCTGTAACAAGGCTGTACACGCATTGTTAAGAAAAGTAGGAACGTAAGGGGAGATGCCGATATGAAAAAGAATAGAAAAAAGTTAATTAAAAAGAGAAAACCAAACAGGTCCGTAGGTGGAGATGTTGGAATTTATATACTGTTAATTTTATTCGGCGCTTTCTTTGCACTGCCACTTGTATATTCAATATGTACGGCATTTAAACCGCTGGATGAGATATATATATTCCCGCCTAAGTTTTATGTTAAGAATCCGACAATGGATAACTTTGCAGATTTGTTTAACATAATGGGACAGTCATTCGTACCGTTTTCAAGATACATATTTAACTCGGTATTTATGACAGCAGTAGGAACGCTTGGTAACGTAGTATTCTGTTCAATGGGTGCTTATGTATTATCAAAATATAAGTTTCCGGGAAGCAAAGGTTTCTTTACAATTGTACAGACAGCGCTTATGTTCTCTGTATATGTAACACAGATACCTAACTACCTGATTATGACCAAGCTTGGATGGATTGATACATATATGTCAATCATTATTCCTGCATTTGCTACACCGATGGGATTATTCCTTATGAAGCAGTTCATGGAAGGAATTCCTGACGCACTTATAGAAGCTGCCAAGATAGACGGTGCAAAAGAAGGACGAATATTTATAAAAATTGTTATGCCGATGGTTAAGCCTGCATGGCTGACGCTTATCATTTTCTCTGTTATCGCAATATGGAATAACAGAGCGGCGACATTTATATATTCGGAAGACCTTAAGACGCTGCCATATGCACTCCAGCAGCTCATACTCGGTGGTGTAGCAGCTGTCGTCGTGGATATGCTCGAACTCGCCGCAGATGAGCGCACCGTACTCGTCAAAGCAGTCGTCGGTGTGCTCGTGCTCTTCCTGATAGCAGGTCAGCACCCGGTGCTCCTCGTAGCAGGCATCGGTGTGCTCATGGGGCACCCAGATGGTCTCCGGCTCGGTCTGCA
>ERZ824480.352-NODE-352-length-65460-cov-6.894794_pt1 | contig 65460 bp, 56 predicted proteins | sample MGYA00519861_ERZ824480 | MGnify/ENA primary metagenome ERZ824480 (study PRJEB31778, sample SAMEA3449152) | human gut metagenome | biome: human gut; feature: human-associated habitat; material: faeces | place: United Kingdom | collected 2010/2012 ... | reverse complement strand
GGTTAACCTTTTTTGAACCACGCGACTATCGCGTGGTTTTCTTTATACAAAAAACGCGAAGATAAAACAATCGTTTATCTCCGCGTTTGCACCTCACATAATAAAATCTTTTTACTCCTCGTCAAGAGTTTTTATCAGCGCGTCAAGCGCCTCGTTTTCGTCCTTGCCGTTTACAACAAGCTCGATTGTATCTCCCTTTACCGCGCCCATACAGAGCACCATCAGTATGCTTTTTGCTTCAAATTCTTCACCGTCTTTTATAACTGTTATATCACTTTCAAACTGCCCTGCCGTTTTGCAAAAATCAGTTGCCGGGCGAGCGTGAAGTCCCTCTTCATTTTTTATTGTATAGCTTGCTTTAACCAATTTGTTCACTCCCAAAATTTTTTCTTATTTTTATTATTAGGAGTTTTTTTGTTTTAATAACAAATTTTAAAAATCAATTTTTTCCAAAAAAATAACGCGTCTGAAAAAGACACGTTATTTTTGAAATTTTATTAAATTACTTACGCTCTGATGTCGCTTCTGTCCACATAATGCGTGTGCAAAAGTTCGTGGGATTTATGACCGCACGGCTCGCCGAAGAATTCCTCGTAAAGCTTTGTGATTACGGGGTTCTCGTGAGATTTTCTCATTTTAGCGTTTCTGTCCTCCGAGTAGAGCGCCTCGGCTCTTTTAGCCTTAACGTCAACATCGGCTCTGACGCGAGCATCAACTATAGGCTGACCGCCGCCGTGAATACATCCGCCCGGGCAAGCCATAATCTCGATGAAGTCGTATTTTTCGCCGTTTTTGATTTTTTCAAGGATAGTTTTAGCGTTTTTCGTTCCGTGAACGATTGCAACTTTAACGTCTTTGCCTGCGATTTTAAGAGTTGCCTCTTTTACGCCGTCAAGACCGCGGACTGCTTTAACGTCGAGGTCGTCAAGCGGTTTTTTCTCGAGAATTTCATAAACTGTGCGGATTGCCGCCTCCATAACACCGCCGGTTGTACCGAAGATAACGCCTGCGCCCGTTGCCTCGCCGAACGGAGTGTCAAACTGCTCGTCGGGAAGGTTTACAAAGTCGATACCTGCCTGTTTAATCATTCTTGCAAGTTCTCTCGTTGTAAGCGAAACGTCTATATCGCGTCCTCCGCTTGTTGTATGCTCGCTTCTGCTTGCCTCAAATTTCTTTGAAGTACACGGCATAATTGCAACCGAGAAGATTTTATCTTTGTTTATGCCCTCTTTTTCCGCATAATACGATTTTATAACCGCGCCGAACATTTCCATAGGCGATTTACAGGTGGAAAGGTTGGGCAAAAATTCGGGATAGTTGTGTTCGCAGTATTTAACCCAGCCCGGTGAGCAAGATGTGATTATCGGGAGATTTTCGCCTTTTGTAAATCTTTCGATAAACTCTGTGCCCTCCTCCATAATTGTGAGGTCCGCACCGGTATCGGTGTCAAACACTTTGTCAAAGCCGAGGCGTTTGAGCGCCGCAACCATTTTTCCCGTTACGGGTGTGCCGATAGGCAAGCCGAATTCTTCACCGAGCGCCGCTCTTACCGCCGGAGCAACCTGAACAACAACGTGTTTTTCGCTGTCGTCGATAGCTTCGTTAACCTGAGGAATATCGTTTTTCTCATAGAGCGCGCCCACAGGACATGCCACGATACACTGTCCGCAGTAGATACAAGCCGCGTCGTTAATCGGTTTTTCAAAATACGGAGCAATATGCGTGTTAAATCCGCGCTCTACGCAGTCGATAACCGAAATGCCCTGATTTTTACAAGCCGCAACACAGCGTCTGCAAAGAATACATTTATTGTTATCTCTTACGAGTGAGGGCGACGAAGTGTCGAGTTCATACTCAATGTTTTTGCCCTCGTATCTTATATCTTCAATGCCAAGCTCCTCACAGAGTTTCTGAAGTTCGCAGTTTCTGTTTCTTATACAGGTAAGACATTTTCTTTCGTGGTTTGACAAAATAAGTTCCAAAGTAGCTTTTCTTGCATTTCTCACCTTTGCGGAATTTGTATAAATTTCAAGTCCCTCGCTTACGGGATATACACACGCCGCCTGAAGCGCTCTTGCGCCTTTTATTTCAACAAGACACATTCTGCACGCACCGATTTGGTTTAAATCCTTTAAGTAGCAAAGAGTAGGAATGTGAATGTTGTTTTCTCTTGCAGCCTCCAGAATTGTTTTGCCTTCCTGAACTTCAACAGGCTTGCCGTTGATTTTAATATTTACCATTTATAACACTCTCCCTTCCTTATTTCACTACCGCGCCGAATTTGCAGGTATCAGCACAAACGCCGCATTTAATACATTTAGTTGTGTCGATAACAAACGGACTCTTGATTTCGCCCGAAATTGCGCCGACGGGACATTTTCTCGAGCAAAGACTGCAGCCCTTACATTTTTCGGGGTCAATCGAATATGTAACTAGGTCTTTACATACGCCCGCGGGACATTTTTTGTCGACAACGTGAGCAATATATTCGTCCTCAAAATATCTTAACGTGCTGAGTATCGGGTTGGGCGCCGTCTGACCAAGACCGCAGAGAGCCGACTCTTTTACGTTGTAGCAAAGCTCTTTGAGGTTTTTAATATCGTCGAGAGTACCGTTGCCTTTTGTGATTTTGTCGAGAATTTCGTACATTCTCTTTGTACCGATACGGCAGGGTGCGCATTTACCGCACGACTCGTCAACCGTGAACGCAAGGAAGAATTTTGCAATATCAACCATACAGGTGTCCTCGTCCATAACGATAAGTCCGCCCGAACCCATCATAGAGCCGATGCTGATGAGAGAATCGTAGTCAATCGGAATATCGAGATACTGCGCCGGGATACAACCGCCCGAAGGACCTCCCGTCTGTGCCGCTTTGAATTTTTTGCCGTTGGGGATACCTCCGCCGATTTCGTAAACGATTTCGCGAAGTGTTGTACCCATCGGAATTTCAACAAGACCTGTATTGTGAATTTTTCCGCCGACAGCGAAAACTTTTGTACCTTTGCTTTTTTCGGTACCGATTTTTGCAAATTCCTCCGCGCCATCATTGATGATAACGGGAATGTTTGCATATGTTTCAACGTTGTTCAAAACGGTCGGTTTGCCGAAAAGACCTTTAACCGCGGGGAAAGGCGGACGCGGACGCGGTTCGCCTCTGTGACCTTCGATAGAAGTCATAAGCGCTGTTTCCTCACCGCATACAAACGCACCTGCGCCGAGACGGATATGCAAATCAAAGTCAAAGCCCGAATTAAAGATGTTTTTGCCGAGCATACCGTACTCTTTCGCCTGCTCGATAGCAATCTGAAGTCGTGCAACGGCGATAGGATACTCCGCTCTGATGTAAATATAACCCTCGGTAGCGCCGATTGCATAGCCTGCGATAGCCATAGCCTCGATTACCGAGTGGGGGTCGCCCTCAAGGATAGATCTGTCCATAAACGCACCGGGGTCGCCCTCGTCCGCGTTACAGGCAACATATTTCTGATCGTCAACCGATTTAGCGGCAAAGCTCCATTTCAAGCCGGTGGGGAATCCGCCGCCGCCTCTGCCTCTCAAGCCGGATTTCAAGATTTCATCTATAACATCCTGCGGTTTCATAGAGGTTAAAACTTTACCGAGCGCACTGTAACCGTTTACGCCGATATATTCTTCGATATTTTCGGGGTTGATAACACCGCAGTTTCTGAGCGCAACCCTTTTTTGTTTTTTATAAAAGTCAACGTCGTTGAGCGATTTGATGTTGTCCTCGTGAACTGTTTCCTGATAAAGAAGTCTTTTAACAATTCTTCCTTTCAAGAGGTGCTCCGAAACGATTTCTTCAATATCTTCGGGTTTAACCATACTGTAGAAACAGCCTTCGGGATAAACAATCATAACGGGACCGAGCGCACAAAGACCGAAACAGCCGGTTTTGATAACGTTGATTTCGTCGGTAAGATTGTATTTTTCAAGATTTTTATTAAGTGCGTCAATAATTTTTTCACTGCCCGATGATGTACAGCCTGTACCGCCGCACACAAGGACGTGAGCTCTTGCTAATTTCATTAGTTTACTCCTCCTTATTTTTCATATGCGCCAACGGTAAATTCGTTTATAACCTTGCCGTTAACAACAGTTTCGTTAATAATTCTTACTGCTTTTTCGCTGTCAACTTTAGCGTATGTAATTTTTTCGCCGTTGTCCATATAAACCTCAACGATAGGCTCAAGTTTGCAAAGACCGATACAGCCTGTCTGTGTAACGTAAGCGTTTTTAATCTGTCTTTTTTCGATTTCTTCCATAAGGGTTTTCATAACCGGACGTGCGCCTGCGGCGATACCGCAGGTAGCCATACCTACAACTATTCTTATTTTGTCGTTGCCTTCGTTTCTGATGGTAACGTCGCCTTTCATTTTGTTTCTGATTGCAGCAAGCTCTTCAAGTGTTTTCATATTCAACTTCCTTTCTGCCTAAAAATTTATTTTTTAATTTCGCAAAGTCCGTCCGCAATGTATTCTTCAATCCAGTGCAAAACGTCCTGCTCGCCTATAAAAACTCCGTTTAAAACTTCTTTTATCTTTTGTGTGGAAAATTCAAAGCTTTTGCCGTTATACGTATGCGTGTAAACAAAATCAATATCGGGATTGCACGACACAAGAGTGACCATCGTAAACGACATATCGCCGAGAGGCATACGGTCGATGCTGTCGTACACAAAGGTTGCGGTAACCTTTGTTCCCTCGCCGAGCTTTGACTGTATTTCAAGACCGCCGCCGGTAAGCTCCGCCGCCGATTTAAAAAGCGACAGACCAAGCCCCACTTTTCTTGTTTTCCTCATTGTAACAAACGGGTCGGTCACGTTTTTTACAAACTCCTCGCTCATACCCTTTCCGTTATCGGTAATTTCAACCGCAAGAAGATTTTTTTTCGTGTCCTCAACAACCGAAATTCCTATTTCGGTTGCCTCCGCCTTGATTGAATTTTGAACAATATCGAGAATATGCAAAGAAATTTCAACCATTATAATCAGGCTCCCGATCAGTCAACGTATTTAGCCAAAATGCCCTCAACATCGTCGGGAACAAGTCTGCCGTAAACATCGTCGTTAACAGTCATAACGGGTGCAAGACCGCACGCACCGATACAGCGTGTAGCATCAAGCGAATATTTTCCGTCCTCACTGCATTCGCCTACACCGATGCCGAGTTTTTCCATAATTTTTTCCAAAATGTCGCCCGAACCTTTTACATAGCACGCCGTACCAAGACAGACTGCGATTTTGTATCTGCCCTTCGGGTTTGTGGTGAACTGTGTGTAGAAAGTTACAACACCGTAGATTTCAGCCATAGAAATGCCAAGGCCGTCCGAGATAATCTGCTGAACTTCAACGGGCAGATATCCGTAAATTTCCTGAGCTTCGTGAAGTGTGGGAATAAGCGCACCCTCTGTACCCTTATACTTTTCGATAACTTTCAAAAGCTCGCTCTCCTGCTCTTTTGTGCCTTTAAAAGCGGGAGTCTTTTTTTCACTCATTTGATTTTACCTCCTTGAAATATGTACTCTGATATATGCAATTCTTGCATTGTTAAATATTTAACAATGCAAGAATAATAAAGCATTACGCTTTAGTATAACATAATTTGACACTTCTTGCAAGCATTATTTCATTGTTTTTATTCACAAAAAAGCTGTATAAATAATGGTACAATCCCACAAACAAAGCGCTTTTGCACATTATTTTGCCGAAAATAAAAAAATTTTCAAAAAACTATGGAAATTTTTTTTAATGTGTGTTATTATATTATGATATATAATGTTTATTTGCAAAAACGGGGTGAACAAATGATTTCTAAAGTCAACAGCTGTGCCATTTCGGGCATTGACGGCTATATTGTCACCGTCGAGGTCGATATGTCAAACGGCATACCGTCTATGGATATCGTGGGACTTCCCGACACGGCGGTAAAGGAGTCGAAGGAAAGAGTAAAAGCGGCGGTTAAAAACTGCGAATTCTCTTATCCGCAGAAAAAAATCATAGTTAACCTTGCACCTGCCCATACAAAAAAAGAGGGCGCTTATTTCGACCTCCCCATTACGGCGGCAATTCTTATTTCGTCGGGTCAGCTTATCGCGGACGATATTGACGATTATGTGCTTATCGGCGAGCTTTCGCTGGACGGAAGCCTGCGCAGTGTAAACGGCGTTTTGCCTATGGCGCTGGCGGCAAAAGAGCACGGCGTAAACAATATTATCGTACCGTCGGACAACGCGTTTGAGGCGGCGGTTACGGACGGTTTAAACGTTTACGGCGCAAAAAATCTTACCGAGGTTGTAAGGCATTTGTCGGGCGAGGAAAAGCTTAATAAAGTGACGGTTAATCTTGACGAATTTTTTAACGAACAGATAGATTATATCGACGATTTTGCGGACGTTAAAGGTCAGGCGGCGGCAAAACGCGCGCTTGAGGTTGTGGCGGCAGGCGGTCATAACTTAATTATGATAGGCGCGCCGGGTTCGGGAAAAACAATGCTTGCAAAAAGGCTTGTTTCCATTCTTCCGAGCATCACCTTTTCCGAGGCGCTGGAGGTTACAAAAATTTATTCCATTGCCGGAAAACTTCCGCCCAACACACCGATTATGAAATCGCGTCCGTTCCGCAGTCCGCATCATACAATATCACCGCAGGCAATCACCGGCGGAGGGGCTGTTCCCAAACCGGGCGAAATAAGCCTTGCGCACAGGGGAGTTTTGTTCCTTGACGAATTTCCGGAATTTCGCAAAGAAACGATTGATTCTCTGCGCCAGCCCTTGGAGGACGGATATTTCACCGTCGGACGCGTTGCAGGCAGTTTCACGTTTCCCAGCGAAACAATGCTTATCGCAAGTATGAACCCGTGCAAATGCGGTTACTACGGCGATACTTCACGAAAATGCACCTGCCTTCCGGGGCAGATACAAAAATATTTAAGCAAAATTTCAGGTCCTATGCTCGACCGTTTTGACATTCACGTTGAAGTTCCGACTGTCAAATATTCCGAGCTTGAAAGCAGCGAAAAAGCAGAAAGCAGTGCGGTTATACGCGAGCGCGTAAACAGAGCGCGCAGCATTCAGCTTGAACGCTACAAAAATGAAAAGATTTTTTCAAACGCATCTCTTTCGGCGGCATCTCTCGATGTTTACTGTCCGCTGGACGAAAACTGCAAAACGCTTTTGCGGAACGTTTTTGAAAAACTCGGCTTATCGGCAAGGGCACATTCGCGTATAATAAAGGTTGCGCGCACCATCGCCGACCTTGACGCAAGCGAAAACATAAAACCCAATCACATCGCCGAGGCGATACGTTACAGAAGTCTGGACAAAAAATTTTGGTTTAACAATTAACGGAGGAAGAATATGAAAGGTATTGAAATCAAGAAAATTTTCAGAGAAACAGAAAAATACGCTGATAAGGAAATCTGCGTTGCAGGCTGGATAAGAAGTGTGCGTGCGTCCAACGTTTTCGGCTTTATCGAACTTAACGACGGCACGTTTTTCAAAAATATCCAGGTGGTTTTTGAAAAAGAAAACCTCGCTAATTTTGACGAAATCGCACATCTCAACATCGGAAGCAGTATATACGTTACAGGAAAACTCGTGCTCACTCCCGAGGCAAAACAGCCGTTTGAAATAAAGGCGGAAAAAGTCGTTGTCGAAGGACTTTCCACACCCGATTTTCCGCTCCAGAAAAAGCGCCATTCGCTTGAATATTTAAGAACAATCGCGCATTTAAGACCGAGAACAAACACATTCTCGGCAGTGTTCAGAATACGCTCTCTCGCGGCATATGCAATCCACAAATTCTTCCAGGAAAGAGGATTTGTATACGTTCACACCCCCATCATCACGTCGTCCGATGCTGAGGGCGCAGGCGAAATGTTCCGCCTTACAACACTTGATTTGGAGAACGTTCCCAAGGACGAAAACGGAAACGTTGACTACTCAAAAGACTTTTTCGGAAAGTCCACAAATCTTACCGTAAGCGGTCAGCTTGAATGTGAAACATACGCGCTTGCATTCCGCAATGTTTACACTTTCGGTCCGACGTTCAGAGCGGAAAACTCAAACACTCCCCGTCACGCGGCGGAATTTTGGATGATTGAGCCCGAAATCGCGTTTGCCGACCTTAAAGACGATATGGAACTTGCGGAGGATATGATTAAATATATCATCAATTTCTGCCTTGAAAATGCACCCGAAGAATTTGCGTTTTTCTCGAATTTCATAGACAAAGGCTTGCTTGACAGGCTTAACAACATTGTAACAAGCGACTTTGCGCACGTTACCTACACCGAGGCGGTTGACCTTCTTTTAAAGAGCGGTAAAAAGTTTGACTATCCCGTAAAATGGGGTATCGACCTTCAGACCGAGCATGAAAGATACATCACCGAGGAAGTGTTTAAAAAACCCGTGTTCGTAACAGATTATCCGAAGGACATAAAAGCTTTCTATATGAAACAGAACGACGACGGAAAGACCGTTGCGGCTATGGATTTACTCGTTCCCGGCGTCGGCGAGATCATCGGCGGAAGCCAGAGGGAAGAAGATTATGACAAGCTTGTAAACCGTATGAAAGAGCTCGGTATGAACCCCGACGATTACAGCTGGTATCTTGATTTGCGCAAATACGGCGGTACAAAACACGCAGGCTTCGGCTTGGGATTTGAACGTATCATTATGTATATGACAGGTATTTCAAATATCCGCGACGTATCGTCTTTCCCGAGAACGGTTAAAAACGCAGACTTTTAATTTAGGAAGTGATTTAGATGCAGACACCGTCGTTAAAATCGTTTTTAAAACCGATTTTATACCTTGTTCTGTTTTTTGTGATACTCACCTGCGCGTCAAAGTTCGGTGCAGTTTACGCGGTTATTGCATTCCTGGCAATTCTCGCGGCGATATACATTGCAAAGCGCGCAAGCATTTTGTCGCTTATGGCAACGTTTAAATTCAAAAAAGACAAGCAAAAAGCATTTGACCTTTTTGAAAAAGCATACAAAACAGGCAAAATGAAACCGCAGACCGCGCTTTACTATTCATATCTTCTTTTGCGCGACGGCAGACTTGAAGAAAGCGACAAAAAATTCGGCGAAATTTTATCGCAGAATAAAAAAGCGCTCACCGAAACCGACATAAACAATGCGTATCTTAACAAAACGCTTGTAAAGTGGAAATCGGGCGACTTAAAGGGCGCACTTGCCGACGCTCAATCGCTTTACGACAACGGTTACAAAACCACGGCTCTGTACGGCGTTTTGGGATATTGGTACGACCTTGACGGGCAGTATGAAAAGGCGCTTGAAGTAAACAAAGAGGCATACGACTACAACTCGGACGACCTTATAATTGCCGACAATCTGGCGCAGAATTATTTTCTTCTCGGCGACATAGAAAAATCGCACGATATGTATGTGGATATTTTGAACAAAGACCCGCAGTTTATCGAACCGTATTACAACTTTGCGCTTGTTCTGGACTCGCTCGGCGAATATGACGACGCACTCTGCGAACTTAACAACGCGCTGGAAATGAAAGAGAAATTTCTGTCCACCGTTACACACGATATGGTGAAGGCAAAAATCGAGGAAATTAAAAATAAGAAGAATGATTAAAGAAGGAATAAAATGAAAATTTTATATTTCGACTTATTTTCGGGCGTAAGCGCAGAAGCATTGTTTTCTGCGCTATGCGACATTTATGACGCAAAAAATATTGAATACGAAAAAGAAAAAACCGACGTTTTGGGTATTCCCTGCTCAAAATGCACACTTAAAGACGGCAATATTTTTTCAGAAAGCGATAAAAATTTTGCAAAGTCTTTGTCGGAGAAATTTTTTGACGGCAAAAGCGATAAAAACGATATTTTCTGCGCGGTGAAAAACATAATCGAACAGATAAATCCCGACTACATTATGTCGTCGCCGATTTACGACGGCTCGGGATTTAAAGACGGCGAACCCGTGCCGTCGGTTGAAATTGCAGAACTTTTCAAAAACTTAAAAATTCCGTTCCGTACACTTGACAAAAACGCTCATCTCGCAGCAAAAGACGGCGTTTGCCTTGTGTATCGGCTTGCAAACGAATTCGGACTTATGAGCGACACCGAAATCGACAAAATCGGCTACGGCACCGACGGAAAAAGGGTTGTGCGCGTTATAACGGGATTTGACAAACAAAAGGGATTGAGCGATATTTTCGAGATTTCTGAGGACTTTTTCACGTCCGAAAAGACCGTTTACTGCTCAAACACCGCAAAATAAAAAGTTTAACTTAAGAAAGGCTTTTAATGAGAAACGTAACCGTAAACAAAAACGACGCAAATCAGCGTCTGGACAAATTTTTGACCAAATTTTTCAAAAATATGCCCCAAAGCGCGATTTACAAATATATACGCAAAAAAAGAGTGAAAGTCAACGGCAAAAAGTGCGATATTGCCTACCGGCTGTGCGAGGGCGACGTTCTTTCGCTCTACATAAACGACGAATTTTTTGATGACGGCGAAAGCAATTCGTTTTTGAATATTACTCCGCGTCTTAACATATTATATGAGGACGAAAACATTCTTCTTGCCGACAAGGAATTCGGTATGGTGGTGCACGAGGACAAATCGGAGCAGAAAAACACGCTGATTAACCACATAAAAGCGTATCTTTATCAAAAAGGCGAATACAATCCCAAAGAGGAAAATTCGTTCTCCCCTGCCCTTTGCAACCGCATCGACCGCAACACCGGCGGTATTGTGATTGCCGCAAAAAATGCCGAGGCGCTCAAGGTTATAAACGAAAAAATCAAAAACCGCGAGATAAAAAAATTTTATCTTTGCCTTGTTTCGGGGCATTTAGACAAAAAAAGCGGACTTTTGACGGGGTATCTTTTCAAAGACTCCAGGAAAAACACCGTTTATGTTTACGACAGTGAAAAAAAAGGCGCAAAACCGATAAAAACCAAGTACACGGTTTTGGAGGAGCGCAAAAACACGTCACTTGTTGAGGTTGAGCTTATAACCGGCAGAACGCACCAGATAAGGGCACATTTTGCGCATATCGGGCACGCGCTCATCGGCGACGGAAAGTACGGTTCAAACGAAATAAACAAAAAATTCCGCCTCAATCATCAGGCGCTTTATTCTTATAAAATCAAATTTGAATTTTTGGACGAAAATATTTTGTCCTATTTAAACGGGCGCGAATTTTCGGTGAAAAACGTTCCGTTTTTAAAGGAGGATTTTTGAAAATATGCTTTATTCAAATTCGCTCTCAAGGCTTATTGATATGTTTAAAAAAATGCCGGGAATAGGTCATAAATCGGCAGTCCGTCTTGCGTTCAACATTGTTTCAATGTCAAACGGCGAGGCAGACGAAATTATCGAAACAATCAAAAATGCGAAAGAAAAAATAAAATACTGCTCGATTTGCCAGAATTTAACCGAAACCGACCCGTGTGACATCTGCTCCAATGAAAAGCGCGACCGAAGCACAATCTGCGTTATGGAAACGCCGAAAGACGTTATTGCGCTTGAAAAAACACGCGAATATTTCGGTCTTTACCACGTTCTGCACGGCGCTATTTCGCCTATGGACGACGTGACGCCCGATATGCTCAAAATCAAAGAGCTTATTCTGCGTTTAAAGGACGAGCGTATAAAAGAGGTAATTCTCGCCACAAACCCCAGCATTGAAGGCGAAGCAACGGCAATGTATCTTGCGCGCCTTATAAAACCGCTCGGAATTAAGGTTACGCGCATCGCGTCGGGAATACCCGTCGGCGGCGACCTTGAATATGCCGATGATGTGACCATCACAAAGGCGATCGAACTGCGCCACGAGATGTAACAGTTGACATTTTTAAAAAAATTTTGTATAATAGATGTTTGAGTTAACATTTTAGTTTTTAATACAACGAAAATTTATATATAGTTAAAGGAGAGGTTTTTTATGAGCAAAACTTCACAGACGGTTCTTACTCCCAACGGTTACAAAAAAATCGAAGAGGAGTTTGAGTATTTAAAAGTTGAAAAACGAAAAGAGATTGCAGAGCGCATAAAAATTGCGCGCGGATTCGGCGACTTATCCGAAAATGCGGAATACACCGCGGCAAAAGAGGAGCAGGCAAAAATGGAAACAAGAATTGCCGAGCTTAAAAAAATCCTTGAAAACGCGGTTGTTATCGACGAAACAAACATACCCTCCGACACGGTGAGCATCGGTTCAAAGGTTACCGTTTACGACGAGGAATTTGAAGAAGAAGTTGTTTACAGCATTGTCGGCTCTATGGAGGCAAATCCGATAGAAAACAAAATTTCCGACAAATCACCCGTCGGCATTGCTCTTTTGGGCGCCAAAGCCGACGAAACCGTTGACGTTGAAACGCCCGACGGAATTGTGAAACTCAAAGTTTTGAAGATTGAAAAAGACTAATTTTTACGGAAGGATACATTGATATGAGCAATCAGAACAACCAGCCCGAAATGGAATTAAACGAAATTATACAGGTGCGCCACGACAAACTTAAAGAGCTTAAAGACGAAGGCAGAGATCCTTTTGTCATCACAAAATTTGACCGCACCCACTCGTCGAGCGATATTTCCGACGGTTACACCACCGAGGAACGCATTATAGAAGTGCGCGGCGAGCAGAAAAACGTGACTGCAAAAATTTCTCCGCTTAACGGCAAAAATGTTTGCGTTGCAGGCAGAATTATGTCAAAAAGAGGTATGGGCAAGGTTGGATTTGTTCATATTTCGGACAAGGAAGGACAAATTCAGCTTTTTGTTAAAAAAGACATACTCGGCGAGGACGAATATGCGCATTTCAAAAAGCTTGATATAGGCGATATTATCGGCGCAACGGGCGAAGTTTTCACCACTCAGACGGGCGAAATTTCAGTTCGCGTTGACAAAATCACTCTTTTGTCAAAATCGCTCCTCCCCCTCCCCGAAAAGTTCCACGGTATGACAAACACCGATATGCGCTACCGTCAGCGTTATATCGACCTTATTATGAATAACGACGTTAAAGATACGTTTATAAAACGTTCAAAAATCATTTCGTCAATCCGCAGATACCTTGACGGTCAGGGCTTTTTGGAGGTTGAAACTCCTATGCTCGTGTCCAATGCGGGCGGTGCGGCGGCGCGTCCGTTTGAAACGCATTTTAACGCACTTGACGAAGATTTCAAGCTCCGCATTTCGCTTGAGCTTTATTTGAAACGTCTTATCGTCGGCGGTCTTGAAAGAGTTTACGAAATCGGCAGAGTTTTCAGAAACGAGGGACTTGACACCCGTCATAACCCCGAATTTACGCTTATGGAGCTTTATCAGGCGTATACGGATTACCACGGTATGATGGATTTGACCGAGAATTTATACCGTCACGTTGCAAATGAAGTTCTCGGCACAACGAAAATTGTGTATAACGGCATTGAAATGGACCTCGGCAGGCCGTTTGAAAGAATTACGATGGTTGACGCGGTTAAAAAGTACGCAAACGTTGATTTTAATGAGATTAAGACGCTTGATGACGCAAGAAAGATTGCGGACGAGCATCATATCGAATATGAGGAACACCATAAAAAAGGCGATATTTTGAACCTTTTCTTTGAAGAATATGTTGAGGAGCACCTTGTACAGCCGACGTTTGTTATGGACCACCCGGTTGAGATTTCGCCTCTTACGAAGAAAAAACCGGAAAATCCCGAATACGTTGAGAGATTTGAGTTCTTTATGAACGGCTGGGAAATGGCGAATGCGTATTCTGAGCTTAACGACCCGATTGACCAGCGTGAAAGATTTAAAGCGCAGGAAGAACTTCTCGCGCACGGCGACGAAGAGGCAAACACGACCGATGAGGACTTTATGCGTGCGCTTGAAATCGGTATGGCGCCTACCGGCGGTATCGGTTTCGGTATCGACAGAATGTGTATGCTCCTTACTGATTCCGCCGCAATCCGCGACGTTCTCCTGTTCCCGACAATGAAGCCACTTGACAAATAATAATCAAAAAAGTGCAGTAAAATAGCGGGTTTGACGAATTGACAAAAATAAAAAATACGCCAATTTACGCCAAACTTACGCCATAATATGCAAAAGATTATGCACTAAATAGGAACCTTAACTATTAAACTCCTTGCAAATGTATTGTTGCAAGGAGTTTCTTACTAAAATAGATATGTACGATAGATAGAAAGAAGGAAACTAATGAAAAGGACGGAAATACAAAATTTTATAAATATTACACACGGCAAACTATGTTTTGATGATGTTCAAAAAGTCTATTTCGATATATATAAAGAAACAAATGTCGACGAAACAACAAAAAAACTGGGAGAAATCTTTGCGTATTGGCATTATCAAATCAATTCTCAGTTTGAGGATATTAATAGTTACATCAATCGTAAATATTCCTATTATCACGCTGACCGTAGTCGTTCTTTGATTACTACCATAGCTGAAATTAATGCATTTGTCCAAAAATTCAAAAATACCGAGTTAGAGTTTTCCTTGGACAAATACTATCGTGATTTGTTTTTTGAATGTGATATTTTTTTGAAGAGCAGTGGTACGAACATACCAAATGATTTTAAAACTATCAATATACTTTATGGTCCTATTTTTTCATTCACAGATAACTACATAGAAAGCAAAAATAAAAGTTATGAATTAAAGCCTATTGGTGAGGGCGCATATGCAAATGTTTTTAAGTATTATGATGAAGAATATCAACAAAATTTTGCATTAAAAAGGCTAAAGAAAAATGTCACTGAAAAAGAACGACTGAGATTTAAAAAAGAATTTGAATTGATGAAAAAGAATCCTTTCCCTTATATCGTTACGGTATACGGAATTAATTCAAATCACAGTGAATATACTATGGAATTATGTCCATACAATCTAGAAAAATATATTCTTGCTAATAACACGAAATTAACATATCAGCAACGTAAGAATATAGCAATGCAATTTTTGAAAGCATTGTCATATCTACATAGTAGAGATATATTGCATCGAGATTTAAGTTATAGAAACATCCTTATACAAATAGTTGGTGGTGTAGTCGTTGTTAAGGTGTCTGATTTTGGATTAGCAAAAGATTACAAAGAGCCAACAACAAGCAATGATTCTAGTTTAAAAGGGACATTGTTAGACCCTTGCGTGAGTACTTTTAAGGATTATAATATCAAAAATGAAATGTATTCCATAGGACTTATTTTGTGGTTTATATTTACAGGTAGAAAAAATTTTAAGGCTGAAAAATCCGCAATATCTACTATAACGGCAAAATGTATAGATCCAAATTTGAACAACAGATATGATAGTGTTGATGAGATACTTTCTATTTTGTCTAAGATAAAAAAAGCTGATGATACATTACCGCAGAAAATTAATATTGTGGAATTGAAAGATGAAATAATCGAAACGCTGAGTTCTTATTCTGCAAATGAGCTTCCATCAATTTGCGTAGGATTAGGTTTAGAAGATGGCTCAACAAGCGAAGCGTTTAAAAGCAAAAGAACGTACGTGTCAAAGCGTTTGCATAGTTTGGATATGTCTGCTTGTCTAGAATTAGTTTCTAAAATAGATAATCATCTTGGGGTTGAAATTAAAGTCGAAAAATAGATAGCACTAACTTAAGTCGTATCAGAAATGGTACGGCTTTTTTGCTTGCAAAAAGGAGGCTATAAAATGCAAAAACTAAAAGGTAAATTTACAACTATACTCAATAAAATTATTACGGATAAAAGTATCAGCGGAAACGAATTTAAAATATTATGTTATCTCTGTATGCGGTCAGGAAATAACAACACCTGCTTCCCTTCTCTTGATACTATACATCAGGATACAGGTATTGGTTTAACAACTGTTAAAAACACGATACCAAAGTTGGTTGAGTCCGGTTATATAATCAAAGTCAATCGAAAAAAGAGTAACGGATGTTCCACATCTAATCTCTATCGGTTGACGGATAAAGTGCTTGAATAATTGGTGGTTGCTTTTCGTATCAGGCGGTATGAAAAACGGCTGCAAATAATACTAAATTAATAATAACATAGGGTTATTGGATAAGAATAATATAGGCAATAAAATAATGTGATGATTTAATTGATTAGCTCCTCTTTGAGAGGTTTGCAAATCAATTATTTTTTTATTCCAATAACCTTTGAAATATTAGGAATACGACTTTGAGAATTTTCCCAGACTTGGTCTGGGGCAAGCATAGCGTCCGGCTGTCCGCCTGACGCGTTGTGCCGCCCTGACGGCACACTATTCGGGCAGAAGCCCGGACCCACTTTAAAGAAGGAGGTAATATGAATGTCAAAAAGAAAAAGAGATAAGACATTAACAATACGAGTTACGGAGAAAGAAAAACAATATATTCAAAAACGTGCAGACAAAGCAGATCTAAGTGTTTCAGATTATATGGTCAGACTTTCCAACGAAACGCCTATCTATATTCCAGTAAATATGCAACCGCTTTTGTTAGAATTAAAGCGCATCGGTAACAACATAAATCAGCTGACACAGAAGGTTAATACCAAGGTGTTTCACTCATATAATTTTGAAGAATTTATCAGTGCGATTAACAAATTAAATGATCGCATCGGAGAGATTGCGAGGCGAGAATGATGGCAACAGTAAATGTAATTCCTGAAGCAAAACAAAGCCCAAGTGCAATGCGAGGGCTCATCAATTATTGTCTGCGGAAAGAGAAAACTTTTGATGTGAATTCAGGAAGAAAATTAATCACCGGAATTAACTGTATTGGCGAAAATGCTTATGCTGAATTTATGATAACAAAAGCAGTTTATCATAAAGAATCGGGTGTGAATTTCTATCATTTTTCTCAATCGTTCTCACCTGAAGAAAAAATTACACCCGAGCAAGTACACGAGGTAGGAATTGAGTTTGCTAAACGAGCTTGGCCCGGGCATGAAGTTTTAGTTTGTACACATATGGATGAGCCTCATTTACACTCAAATTTTGTTATTAATTCTGTGAATTTTGAAAATGGTTCTAAGATACATTTTACTCCCAATTCTCTAAAAGTTTTAAGAGATATAAGCGATGAAATTTGTATCAGCCACGGCTTCTCTGTGTTGCCTCCTTATGAAAAAGGTGGCAGAAGTATTTCAACAAGAGAATATCGTGCTGCAGAGAAAGGTCAAAGTTGGAAGTTCAGACTTATGAGTGATATTCAAGAGGGCATGAAATATAGCGGTAACAGAGAGCAATTTACAAAAGAAATGGCAAAACGAGGATACCAAATGAAATGGACAGACGAAAGAAAATATATTACTTTCAGTTGTCCAAATGGAAAACTATGCAGGGATATTAAACTGCATGATGATAAATTTTTAAAGGAGATGATTGAGAATGAATTCAAGATACGAGAACAACTCGCAAAAGAACTTTTCGGTACAAGAATTAATCAACAAGAACTCTTCAAATCTGGGGAAACTTTCACAACAGACTTATCAGGTAGAGATATGTTCTATACCAAAGGAACAGAGGTCAATCGAAATACAACTGATGAAGGATATGGTGGAATTTCAACCGAAGCTGCACGAATTGATTTCGGAGTTGGCAACGAGCGATATAATAGCCGAGAATCAAGCAGACTTAATGAATCAACTACTACAGGAGCTAGCCAAGATGACAAACTATATTCAGAACAAACATACGGAGACGGTGAAGGATGTGGAGAATGCTTTGAAACAGGATGGGAAGATGAGAGAGAATTTTATTTCAGAATTCTCCTCGGAGATGAGAACCAACTTGGAAGCATTGGAGGAAGCGACAGATATGCTGAAGAAACATCTGTTGAAGCTCCTGGCAATTACGATAGGAGCAGCAACATTCTTCTCGACGCTGGTGTCGGTACTCTTGCAGCTGTGGCTTCGCTGATGGATAACGACCAAGACGATGATCCGGAAGAAAAGAAAAAGAAACTCGATGCTAAGGATGCAGGGGCAAACTTTGGGTTCGCATTAGGTGGTGCCATTGGTCTTGCGGCTGCACTTATAGCAAAGAGCAAAAAACAAGACGAGGATATAATAGAATCTCCAAGAGAAGAACCAGAAAAGACTGAAGAAATAGGCATCGATATATACGAGGATAACGAAGATTTAGATGAAGATGAAGGTTTTACAATGCAGATGTGAAGCAAGCGGACTTGTTCCGCTTGCCTCACATTAAAAATGATTTGTGCACAACAGAGAAAACTAATTTTTGATATTGTGAAAACTAAATATTTATGTTATAATAATTCTATTGAAAGGTGTTGATGATATGACACATGTTTTTATAGTAAACGAACAAACATTCAAAGTGCATTTAGAATATATGTTTGCAGGGACGGGTGCAAATTGTGATGCGCCATTTCTAGAAAATTTTGAATATCAAAATCCGCGGAAAAAACAGGATGGAATTACTTCGACCACTGAAAGAAATTTGGCGGGAATGATAGCGGACATATCAAGGATTAATCCTGGTGATAAAATTATTTTTTATCTTCAAGCATCAGGTGCATCAGGAATGTTTTTTGGAACCTTTATTGCAGATTCTATAGCGTTTTATGATAGCAACGAAAACAACTATTTGTTTGATGAATTAGGAAAGAACTTGAATTTTAGAGTTATGATTAAGCCATTAGAAATTTATTCTAAAGGTGTATCAGAATATGAAGCTTTGGATAGCCTGAAAGGTATTAACCATCCTAGTGAAATGTGTTGGAGTTTAATATATAGAAAGCTTAAAGGAAATAGAGGCTGCACAATGATCACTGATGCAGAATCTGACAGATTAATTTCGTTGATTAGAAGCAAAAACGAAAATGTCTTTCTTGCAGGAGAAAACTTTTCATATGACATAAATAGTAAATGTATAATTCAAAATAATAACAGTCATACGTATATGGGTGTTCAAGAGTCGATAGATATAAAAAAACGTATGTTAGTTAAAGCCAATCGAAGAGTTGCTTTTGAATCACATTTGCAGGCATATATAGTTCAAAATATAAAAAATGATCCATTAAGCGAACTGTTAGAGCTTGTGTCAGTTGATGTGTGGATTGGAAATGAAGTCTCGTGTGGTGTAGGAATGCAGCGAATTGATATTATGACATCATATGACAATGTCGATGAAGTTCATATCAATGTTATTGAACTTAAATCTGTTGAGGCTTACAAAGAAATAGTGGAATATCAGTTGCCTAGGTATATAGATTGGATTATTGATTATATTGTGCCTACATATGATAAAAAAGTTATTATAACACCTATCGTGTTAGCAAAAAAATTTACAAGCCAAACAAATTTAGATTTATTTATGAATGAATGCAATAGCATACTGCCAGAAGACAATGAAAGTTATGAAATTAAACCAATTACATTAATTTCTTTTTCATATGACACGGAAGAAATTTCTTTTGAAAAAACTTTCTGATTTTGCTGGATATATAATTATTTTTGTGATATAATTACTCTCGAAAAGAGGTGAGGTTGTGAATTACATAGGTTCTAAATATTCACTTATGGATTTTCTTACAGAAACTATAGTGACCGTTGCAGGAACCCAAACAAATAAAGTATTCGCAGATTTGTTTGCAGGAACAGGCGTTGTAGGAAAAACATTTAAAGAAAAAGGTTATAAAGTAATATCTAATGACATTCAATATTATAGCTATGTAATAAATAAGCATTTAATAGAAAACATTCCTCCGCTTGATATAAAGAAACTGGAATATATAAATGAGCTTGGAGAAACAGAAGGTTTTATATATAGAAACTATTGTGCTGGCTCAGGAAGTGGAAGGAATTACTTTACGGACAGCAACGGCAAGAAATGTGATTCTATAAGAATTGAACTTGAGCGATTAAAGAATAGCGGTGAAATAGAAGAGTCGCAGTATTATTACTTACTCGCAAGTTTGATAAATTCAATAGATAAATACGCAAACACAGCTTCAGTGTATGGAGCATTTCTCAAACAGATAAAAAAATCGGCAGCAAAAGATTTTGAATTAGAGCTACTTCCTATAATACCAGGGGACAAAGAAAGTGAAGCTCATAATGAGAATATAAACGATTTAATTAAAAAAATTGAAGGAGATATTCTTTATCTGGATCCTCCATATAATGCACGACAGTACTGTACCAATTATCATGTACTCGAAACAATAGCAAGATATGACGATCCGGAATTAAAGGGAAAAACGGGACTCAGAGAATACTCCAAACAAAAAAGTGATTTCTGCTCACCAAGAACTGTTGTAAATGCATTTGAAGAAGTAATAAAAGAAGCAAATTTCGATTACATCTTCCTTAGCTATAACAACGAAGGCCTAATGCCGCTCGAGGTAATAAAAAGCGTAATGGAAAAGTACGGCAAATACGAAATGTTCACTAAAGATTACAGAAGATTTAAAGCTGATACTGATGAAAACAGAAACCACAAAAGCGATAAGACAATTGAATATCTGCATTGCTTAATAAAAAAATAGATTAGCAAAATAACGAAAAGATAACTTCCGTATTGTGAAGTTATCTTTTTTGTGTTATAATTATCTTATTCTTAAAAATAAGGTGGGATAATTATGAATCCGTTTAAAGAAGGTAGCAACCAATATAAAGACTTTGAGACTATGTCAGATTGTGAATGGCATTGCTCTAAATGCGAATTGTTAAGTGGGCAGGCAAAAACCTGGCAAGTTTGGCGTCAGGAAAAAGGAATACAACTTGATCAGGATGAAGCAGGTAATTGGTACAAAAATATTTTTTGCCCTACTTGTGGAATAAAAACTGTACATAGAAAGTTGAAGTCTACAGAAATTCTATCAACTGATTTAAAAGCTCGCTCTGGAATTCCGGCTAAAATTGCAAAAAGAGCAAAAGAATTATATGGTTGTATTGATGAATATTCAATGAGAACCGAGCCTGCAAACAAACTAGAAATTGATCATAGAACACCTCAAGTCAGATGGACAAGCAATGAAGATGACAATTCTAATTTAACTGACGGTCAAATAAAAGAAAAATTTATGCTTTTAACAAGTCCAAACAATCTTTTGAAATCACGTATCTGCGAAGAATGTGCAAAAACCAATAAACGCGGAAAAGGATATAAGGTCATTGAGTTCTGGTATGAAGGTACAGAACAATATGATGAATCTGTAGGATGTAAAGGTTGTTTTTGGCATAATCCATCTGCTTGGAGAGAAGAATTAAATAAAAAGATTAAGGAATAAGAGAAATGGCTAAGTATAACGATATCGATATGTCAAAGTGGAAAGAGTACGAAGATGTTTTAACCGATTCACTTTGGATATTTAATAAAAGAGATAATTCAGGCGTGCATACTGCAGGATATCATGGAAACTTTGTACCGCAAATACCGAATCAATTATTTAAGAGATATACTAAAAAAGGTGACTGGATATTAGATCCGTTTTCCGGTGGCGGTACTTCTCTTATTGAAGCACAAAGGTTAGGCAGAAATGCAATTGGAATTGAATTGCAGGAATCAGTAGCAAAAGCTTCGGTCGAATTATTAAAGCAAGAAAAAAATCCTGAAACTAAAGGTACTATTATAATTGGAGACAGCCGAAACACAAATATTGCAGATAAATTAGAGTCCTATGGAATAAATAAAGTGCAATTTGTTATATATCATCCACCATATTGGGATATTATCAAGTTTAGCGATAATGAAAAGGATCTATCAAATTGTGCTACCATTGATGATTTTAATCAATCTTTTGGAGATGTTATAGATAACACCTCTCGATATCTTGAGAAAAACAGATATTGTGCTTGTGTTATTGGTGATAAGTATGCTAATAGCGAAATTGTTCCGTTAGGTTTTCATTGTATGAATTTATTTTTACAAAGAGGATTTAAACTTAAAGCCATTCTCGTCAAGAATTTTGAGGAAACAAAAGGTAAATCAAACCAGAAAGCAATATGGAGATATCGCGCTTTAGCAAGTGATTTTTATTTGTTTAAACACGAGTATATATTTGTTTTCAAGAAAACATTCTAATTTGGAGGAAACATAATGAACAACGAAACAATTGGCATTTCTACAGAAATTGCTATAGCTGATTTTTTTGAAGTAGCAATTTCTGATGATTATAGATCTCGTGGAGATGAGAGTATTATAGATATGACATTTCCAATAATAGGACAAATATTTAAAACAAATAATATACCTTATCCTTATAAGCACATAGCTGAAAATCAAAACCCCGTAGATTTTATATTGATAAATGATGAAACATTGTCTGTAAAAACCAATCAAAAAAATATAGGTATGGTTGCTCCTCAAATCGTTGGCCAACCTACAGCAGAAACTTTTTTTACAATGATGTTCCCTGAATTTGGTTATGACATAAATTTTGAGTTAAAGAAAAACAATCTGATAGACACATATCAAAATAGGAGCAAACTCTTCAAGCAATTTGTCTTTAAGAATATAGATGTCCTTTTGAGTATATATTGGAAACATCTATTTGAGTGTGATTATATCGTGTACATATATAACTTTATTAGCAGACAAGGTTTGTTGACAAATAAACCTCAATATATTGTTTTAACAAAACACAGATGTCCAACTTTTAATAAAGCAGAAATTTCATTTACAAAAAAAGTAGATGCGTGGAATGTTAGTTGTACTGTAAAATATTACGATGTATCAATTGGTGAATTTGAAGTTCATAGAAATAGAAATTGTTTTAAATTTCGCTTTAAACTAAAAGGAATTTTAGAATTGCTGAACGAAGGAATGCTATAGGCATCTAGAGATGAATATATTTAGCGATTATGATGCAATTAAGAAGGAGAATTTATGCCATTTGAAATAGTAAGAAATGATATTGTAAATATGCAGGTGGATGCAATTGTAAATACTGCAAATCCTAAACCTATCATTGGTTACGGAGTTGATGCTGGCATTCATCAAAAAGCGGGCAAAAAACTTTTAGAAGAGCGCCAAAAAATTGGAAATATCGGAATTGGTGAAGCGGTAATTACACCCGGCTTTAATTTGGATGCATCATATGTAATACATACCGTAGGACCGATATGGCAGGGCGGAAAGAATAACGAAGAAACTTTACTGAAAAATTGCTACGAATATTCTCTTAAACTTGCTTTAGAGAACAAATGTGAATCTATTGCTTTCCCTTTGCTGTCTGCAGGCAATCACGGTTTCCCCAAACCATTAGCTTTGCAAATCGCAATAAATGTTTTTAGCGAGTTCTTAATGAAATACGAAATGCAGATCTATTTAGTGGTATTCGGCAAAGATGCCCTTTCTCTTTCAGAAAAATTGTTTGACTCAGTTCAAAGCTACATAGATGAGAAATATATTGTTGACAAAACTCTTGATGAATATGGAGTAAGAAACAAAAAAGATGTTCGTGAAGCTGAGGTTGAACAGATTTCCCGAGAATTAGAATACCAACGAAGATTATCTATTGAACAAGATTTACTAGAAGAATCTAGTTGTAAAATATCTATCGCTATGTGGGTAGACTCTGCTTCTGATGAGTTGGAAGATTTACTAAATGATACTGATGCAGGATTTTCTGAAACACTGCTAAAACTTATCGATAAAACAGGCAAGAAAGATTCTGATATATACAAAAAAGCTAACATTGACAGAAAACTTTTTTCAAAGATAAGAAACAATCCGGATTATAAACCATCCAAAGCAACTGCCCTTGCTTTTGCAATAGCTTTAGAACTTAATTTAGAAGAAACAAAGGACTTTATTGCCAGAGCGGGGTTTGCATTGTCACACAGCAGTAAATTTGATATTATCATTGAGTATTTTATTTCAAACAACAACTATGATATGTTTGAAATAAACGAAACCCTCTTTACCTTTGACCAGAATTTATTAGGCGCTTAAATGTCGCATCTCATGCGACCACTCCTATTAAATACAGTTGTATAATAAAGGCGAAAGGAGTGATTGAATATGTCAAGACAATTAACTGAGAAAGACATTCGCAGGGCAAAGGAAATCTATTTAAGCAGACACAATGAAATTCTTATTCCAGTTGAAAACCATAATTCAGGTTCCGTGTTCAGAAAAGAAGATCTTTGCTGGGATGTAACAAAGCGTTGGTACGACTGGAAAAAGAACTGCCAAGCTTTAACCGCTGACGAAGCAATTAAAATTATTAACCGGTGGATAAATGCACGAAAAAAGGTTAATGACACATTGAACAATGCTATTGAATTTGCAACAGAGCGTCACAGAGGGCAGTACAGAAAAGGTACTGTAATTCCGTACATCGTGCATCCTCTTGAAGTAATGCAAATACTCAACTCTATGGCTTCAGATGTCAAACTTATGATTGCAGGTGTTCTTCACGATACTGTTGAGGATACAGATACAACTCTTGATGAAATCAGAGAAAGGTTCGGCACTGATGTTGCTAAATTGGTTGCATCCAACAGCGAAGACAAAAGCAAAAGTTGGGATGAAAGAAAACAACACACGATAGATGAATTGGCAAATGCCAATGAAAGAGTAAAAAAACTCATCCTGGCAGATAAACTTGCTAATATACGCGCCATAGCGCAGGATTATGAAAAACTTGGTGATAGTCTGTGGGATCGATTTAATGCTCCGAAGGAAAAACAGGCTTGGTACTACAGCGGAATCCTTGACGCAATTTACGATCTGCAGTTTATATCAGAGTGTGAAAAAGCTTATTGGGAATTTACGGAACTCTATAAGGATGTCTTTGTAAAATACTACATTGACAGAGAAAACGAAGTTGTATATCAGGCATCTGCAAATGGTGATGTGTATTGCCTGAAAAAAGGTAATCCCCAGTGGAAAAACACTCTTGATGAAATAAGCAAGCAAATAGCTGAAGTAACAGTCGAAAATGATGATGGTGAACGGCATTATTTTAGTGTTAACTCAATTCCCGAAAACACGGAGCTTATCTCAAGAAAGGAAGCGGAGCTTACAGAAGATATATGGAATAAACCTTTTTGGGAGTGTTGCGCTAAGGACATCATGGACGGAGAATATTCAATTTTTTATTCCCAAAGACGGAGCGTTACAGTGCATATTTTTGATTCTCGTCTAAAATTCTTTTGCGAGGACTTTGGAAAAGAATGCAAAGTGATAAACGGAAGTGATGAATACAGATTTTTATATTCTTTAGATGACGAGAATACTTACAGATTACTTGTGCAGCTGAGAATAATTGCCGGAATCGAAAAATCATTTGAATGCATAATAAAAGAAGAATTCGGAAAAGATAGCGGGCCTGCATTGTTTGAGGAATTTTGCAAGAAAGTAAATGTAAAATACGAATTTTACAACAGTTAAAAAATGTCGCATATGAAGCGACCCAACCTCTCTTTTTTGGTGTTACAATTAAGACATCAAATGAAAGAGAGGTTTTTATTATGAAAAACAACACAACAGAATTAGTATTTATTTTGGACAGAAGCGGTTCTATGTCTGGACTAGAGGCTGACACCATCGGTGGATTTAATGCAATGATAGAGAAGCAAAAGAAGATTGAGGGAGAATGTTTTGTATCCACTGTTTTGTTTGACAATGAAAGCAAAGTAATTCACGATAGAGTAAAGCTTGAAAATGTGAAGCCAATGACAGACACAGATTATAGTGTTAGAGGATGTACTGCTCTTCTTGATGCCATAGGCGGAGCAATAAGACATATTGGAAATATCCATAAATATGCTCGGCCTGAAGATGTGCCTGAAAATACAATGTTTGTCATTACTACGGACGGAATGGAAAACGCAAGCCATATCTATAACAGCAAACAAGTGAAAGAAATGATTGAAAGGCAAAAGAAGAAATACGGCTGGGAGTTCATCTTTGTCGCAGCAAATATCGATGCAGTTGAAACGGCAAGAGATTTTGGGATAGACGAGAACCGTGCAGTAAATTATCACGCTGATCCCAAAGGTACTGCTTGTCTTTACGATAATGTGTCTGATGTGGTTTTCAGTGTTAGAATGGGATGTGACATTGAGGATAACTGGGCTAAAAAACTGGATGAAGATTTTAAGAGCAGAAAATAAATTCCTTCGTTGACTTTCTCTCCCTTTCGTGATATTGTTTGTGTCACAGGAGGTGACACAAATGGCAAAGTACACATTGGAAGAAATTATGTACGGCGACAAATACGGAATTGAAAGTGCTGTGTTTGTAGAAGTATTCAAAATGGTTGAACAAAAAGTTGATGCCAAGACGATACGAGAACAACTAAATATGATTTATGTCAAGCACACACTACTGACAGCAAAAAGAATGATTGAAGAGGGCGACTCGATTTCGGATATACCGGAACTTGAGTCGCTCTCTTTACATAAGGAGGGGAAATAATGCATATACTCGAAGAATTTTGGTATGGAAACATCAATCCATCAGAAAGACCGTTTCAAAGACAAAGGAGATTTGATAAGGCATTTAGGCTGCTGACTAAAAATGAAGAAAAACTACAAGAATCATTAAATGAAGAAGAAAAAGAACTGCTTGAAAAATATAAAGCTTGCTATGACGAGATGCTACAGACTACAGAGTGTCAAACATTTATTAAGGGATTCAAACTCGGAGCAAGATTTGTGATAGCGTGCTTTGAGAATGATGGTGACATATACGATGAGGACTAATACCTAAAATCGATTTCAAGCGCAAGTGTAACGGCTGTATAAACCCGTTGTAGCACAAAACTATTGCAGGTAGGGTAATTACCCCACCTGCTCTTTTTACACAAAGAGAATGCGATATATAAAGCGGTTACAAGAAGCATAGTATCAACTATAAAATTTTTAATTATTGCGCGTTCGCTGCACTTTTGTTAAAATTTTGTGACACGGGCAAAAAGGCCTTGACAGACCCCTAGGTTCACGCGCTATAATGATAACCCAACAAGAAAATCCTAGCTGAAATATATAAGTTGAACCTTGAAAATTGAATAACAACATCAAAACACATAAGCAATAATGCGAGCAGTTTTGCAAAGGCGCGAAGACCTTCTCTACTCCGTAGAAGCGAGCGATAAACTTCATGTAATAAGGCGGATTTGCAAACCGCTATGCGAAGACCGTTATTGCTGATAATGATACTCCCGTCTTGAACTCGTCACTGAATTGGACGGCAGGCCATCAGAATGGGCTGAGGTGAAACTCCTGTGGGAAGGTGCTGCTTCCGTTTTGATGTAAAACAAACTTAACTTGATAATACTTACACATTCACCGATTATCTTTAACGAACGGCGGTCAAAAATCTAAAAGAAAGGAGAACCTCAAACTTTCGGTGATTTGAGTATTAAATATATGACTTAGTAAATCGAAAGGAGAACTCACATGAGATTTGCAAGAATCGGAAAGGTGGATGCGTAATATGAAAGAAATTCCTTTTTGGGAAAAGGCGAACTTAACCTTAGAGGAAGCTGCAGCGTATTTTAGTATCGGACAGCAGAAATTACGCGACCTCACCGATAACGAGGATTGCGATTTTGTATTATGGATTGGATCCAAACGACTTATCAAGAAAAATAAATTCCTTAAATACATAGAGGAGCAATACTCGATATGAAAAATTATATTAAATTTTACAATGGCTTGTACTGAAATTCCTGGACTACACAGCTAAAATATAGTATAATGAATATCGATAGTTAAGGTTCCTTCCGGTGCAAGCCATTAGGAAGGAGTTAATTATGAATATAGAGAAAGGTAAAAAGAACAAACGGTTTGACAGTAACCGAAGGGTGCTTCGCAAGGGCGAATCGCAGAGAAAGAACGGAACCTACGATTACAGATGGGTTGGCCCTGACGGAGTAAGGCATGCAGTATATGCGCCTACTCTGGAAGAATTAAGAGATCTTGAAAAAGAAATTGTGATTGACGAACACGATGGAATCAAAACCGAAACAAAGAAGCTGACAGTTAACAATGTGTTTGATACCTGGTGCGACTTAAAACGAGGTCTGAAAGATAACACATTTAAAAACTATCTATATATGTATAACAACTATGTCAGAGACAATTTCGGCAAGAATAGGATTGCAGATATAAAGAAATCGGATGTAAAAAGGTTTTATAACTCCCTCGCAGACGAAAGAATGTTATCAATATCTACTATCGATACCATTCACAATGTATTGCATCAGGTATTCGATTTAGCAGTGGATGATAACTGCATCCGCTCAAATCCTACTGACAAGATGCTCAAAGAACTGAAACAAGCTCACGATTTCGAAATCAAAGAGCGAAAAGCATTAACAGCAGATGAGCAAAGATTATTTCTGGACTTTCTGAAAAGAACGCCACAGTATAATCATTGGTATCCGCTATTTGCAGTAATGTTTGGTAGTGGTATGCGAATTGGTGAAGTGTCAGGACTTAGATGGTGCGACATTGACATGGAAGAAGGCATTATTGACATCAATCACACTCTCGTCTATTACAGTACCGGCAAAGGTAAGAAATGCAAGTTTGCAATCAACACACCGAAGACGAAAAAGGGATACCGCAAAATTCCGATGATGGACTTTGTAAAGGAAGCATTCCTCCTTGAAAAAGCAAATCAGGAAGAAACGGGCATCACCTGTCAGGTAACGATTGATTGCTACACAGATTTCATATTTGTCAATCGATTTGGAAGTGTGCAACATTACGGAACTGTTAACAAAGCAATCCGCAGAATTGTTCGTGACTACAATGATGAAGCCTTGCTGAAAGAAGAAAATCCTGTTTTAATCCCCAACTTCAGTTGCCATAACCTTCGGCACACATTCGCTACAAGGCTGTGTGAGGCAGATATAAATCTTTCGGTAATACAAAATGTCATGGGGCATAAAGAAATCAAGACAACGTTAGAAATTTACACCCATGTAACCGAAGCGAAAAAACGGCAGGAAGTCAATACATTAGAAACCATGTTCGCATGGACATAAAATGGTAGCTTACGCCATTTACGCCATAACTTACGCCAAGTGGAACGCATTTTATGGAGAGTTATGAAGACTTACATAACGAACAGGAAGAAAAGAGTGGCTTGACAAAAGGGTTATGAAGACTTATAATGAGTTATGTGATTGTGGGAATTGAAATCCCGACGATGAAACCACTTGATAAATAAAACACCGTGTTTTCAAGGGTTTACGGGTAACAGATAATCGAATTTACCCACATTTTACCCATTTTAATAAATTGAAAACCGACTATATGACAAAATTTAAGACCTATCTTTGTTTATAGAGCAAGGATAGGTCTTTATATCTAAATATTAAATGAATTTGACGAATCAATATAGCTATGTTAATATATACATATATATTTAATAAAATACTAATGTATGAAGAAAAGTCGTTTTGGAGGAAAAACATGTATTTAACTGACGATAAGATAACTGAAATAATACTTAAATATGTTACAGATAATAGAGCTTCGCAAGCGGTATTAATTGATGGAGAATGGGGTTCTGGTAAAACCCGTTTTGTCAACAAAAAACTCATTCCTGCTTTAAAAAATAAAGTGAATTTAAAAAAGACTATATATGTTTCTCTTTATGGTGTAAATGAAGTTGCACAGATAATGAATGAAATGTATATATCTATTATGGAAGAATTTTTTAATAAAAAACTTAAGAAAAAAAGAGGTGAAAAAATAACTAAGGGTATTAATATTATTTCAAAACTCATCTCTACAGGTATGAAATATTTTAATTTAGATTCGAAAGATTTACCGAAAATGAATGATTTTGCGGAAATAAATAATGCAATTATTATATTTGACGATTTAGAAAGATGCTCGATAGAAATTAATCAATTGCTTGGATTTATAAATAATCTTGTCGAGCATAATTCAATAAAAGTTATCATTGTTGCAAATCAAGCTGAAATCAATAATACAAGGACGTATAATGATTTAGCACAAAAATATTTGGTGGCACTTACTCCAAATTTGACACTTGATAAGTCCGAAACGTTAAAAGACGAATCTAATAAAAATAAGAACTCATTGATTGATATTGAAACACTGCAAGAAAGAACAAAATCTTTATTTGAGAAAGATATCGTATATGAGAAAATAAAAGAAAAATTGATTGGATTAACGATAAAATATCGTGCCAAATTCGATGATATATACGAAAGCGTAATAGATGAATACATAAAAGATACTGATTTAAAAAAGTTTATGAATTCTAACAAAGAGCTTGTTCTTTCAGTATTTGATGATTATTCTCACTTTAACATCAGAACATTAATATTTGCTGTAGTATCTTATGAGACAATTTTTAATATTGTATCAGAAATAAATTTTGACAATAAAGAACTTTTAGATGAGCAACTTAAAAATATTTTAAATTATATTGTATACACTTCCATTATGATAAAAGAGGGCAAAAAATTATATTGCTGGGATGATAATGGTAAACAGGCTGGTAAACTTTTCGATAGATATGGAGATATATTTGGAAATAGTATGTGGGGATATCGATTTGTAGATATTTATCTTACATCACAATTTATTGATAAAAGCAAGATTAAATCAATAATGACAGAGGTATTGAACGAAGAGAAAAATATTCGAGAAAATGCTCATTCAATGGACACTTATAGTATGAGCGAATTGTGGGGTTGGCAGTATTTAGAAGATGAAGTAATAAAAGAATTATTAGAAAATGTCGAAAAAGAATTGTCACAAAGTAAATATAATCCAATACATTTTAAAAATATAATATGCACATTGATGCAGTTGGAATATGCTGGTTTTAAAACTATCAATTCAAATTATTATAAAAAAGTAATTACTCATATGAAGAAGTATTTAGAAACAACGCCTGAATGTCTCAAAAAAGAACAATTAGAGATTATAAGTTCTGACCCTAAAACTATTGATAAATATAATTCAATTACAAAACCATTGTTTGATGTTATAACAAAAGAATATGAGCAAGATAGAAAAAGTATAAATGATTGTTTTGACCTTGAAAGTGATTGGGGTAAAGAATTTGAAAAAATTTGCCAAGAAAATAAAAACACTTATATGTTAGATAATAAGTTTTTTTCATACTTAGATGTAGAAAAAATAATAGCAAAATTAAAATCATCTGATGTAGAAAACATTTACGCCTTTATAGAGGGAATAAAAAGTATATATAGTTTTGAAAACTTGTACGACTTTTTCAAAAAAGATTACGCAAATTTAAAAAAGTTCTTAGACGAATTTAATGTTGAAGAACTAAGTTTTGGTAAAATAACTAGAAAAATTGCTTTAGAACAGTTGCAAACCAAATTGGAAAAATCTCTTAAACTAATTGATAAAAATAATTGAACAGGGTTTACTGGAAACTAAAACTGCAATATCAGTTGAAAGATTGGTATTGCAGTTTTTATTTTTATAAATTTTAGAAAAACTATTGACAATCGTTTCTACACAGTGTATAATAAAAACAAGATGTAGAAACGAAGGAGGATACTACAATGAAAATATCAGAAACCGAAATGGAGATTATGAGAATAATCTGGGATAAAAACGATAAGGTAACGACAAGTGAGCTTGCCGAGAAAATGCCTGATAAAAAGCTTACGACTATTTCTACCCTTGCCGGCAGACTTATTGATAAAGGCTGCTTAAAATCAGAAAAGATTGGTCGAAGCCATGTTCACGAATATGAAGCGATTATATCGGAGCAGGAATATCAGGCAATGCAGACAAGGGAATTTGTAAGGTCAATTCACCGTGGCAGCGCAAAGAGTCTTATTTCAGCTTTGTTCCGTGATGAAGACTTTACAAAAGAAGATATTGATGAACTCAAAAGGTTTATAGAGGAAAAGGGTGATGAATAATGTTAGAGTCAATAATAATATCAACCCTTGCAGGCTCAATAATTTGCACAGCGTTGTTGATATTCAAAAATAAACTTTTGTCACTACTTGGAGGAAAGGCATTATATTACATAAGCTTAATTGCAATGCTTGTGTTTATTCTGCCAATGAATATCGGGGATATATCACTTCCTAAAGTTCCTGTAAATCAAACAATAAATGTAACTGGATTTGAAGCCACAGTTCCGGATGCTAACACCGATACTGCTCCGGCTCAGGTAGTTCCTCAGGAAGCTCCGCAAGAAGTACAGCATAATGAAATGCCGCAGCCCCCAAATTTAGTAAGGAGATCCAATCCAATAACAATGCAGGAAATACTGCTTGCAGTTTGGCTTTTAGGCTTTATAATTTCAATGTTCAGATACTTTATATCTTATTTCCGCTTTAAAAAGAAAATCTGCGGATTTGATGTTCACGAAAACATAAATGGCGTTGAAGTTATTAAAAGCCCGTTGGTCGCTTCTCCTCTTGTGTTTGGATTTTTTAAGCCCACACTTGCGATCCCTGAGATTGAAATGAACGAAGAAAATTATAACCTTGCAATCAAGCACGAAATGGTACATTACAAGCATCACGACAGTTGGTTTAAGCTCTTTGCAGTAATTGTCAATTCAATTTGTTGGTTTAATCCGATTACATACTTTATGGTGAATTTAATCGGTGAAGCGTGCGAATATGCTTGCGATGAACAAGTAACAAAAGAGATGGATATGACTGATAAGAAGCAGTACAGCACGATGATACTGTCAATGGTTTGTCAGGCTTCTCCGGCTCTTTCAAGTAATATGGTTAAAAACAAAAAACAACTTAAAAGGAGGTTCGAGATGATTATGAAAAAGAAAAGATTTAGTGTATTCAGAACAGCATTATGTACGGTGCTTATGTTATCACTTACCTGCGGCAGCGTGGTATTGGCAAATGAAGTTGCTCCGCTTGTATCTTCATTACTTAAAGACGATTATGTGTATATAACGAACTTCGGACAGGGAAATTATAACGAGTTTGTACCTGTTGAAAAAGACGGTGTGTATTATCTACCATTAAGAGAGTTTTTAAATAAGAGCGACATTGAAAATGATAAGATTAAGTATGACAATGGAACTATCACAATAGATGTATGGTCTAACGAGGTAGGATTTGGCGGAAGAATATACTTTACAGACAGTGGAGAAAGTGTCCACGAAGATGCAGAAGAAGTGTATCCTGCAAAACATATTTGGAGCACAGAATGTACGATTGACAGTAAGAGTGTTAAAATTGCAAATACAGAAATGCAGTTATCGAATGCTCCATATCTTGAAAATGGAATAACATATGTGCCTTATGAGTATATAGAATTACTTAAAAGCTTTGAAAATAAGATGGAAAAAAAGAAATTCAATGATTACACCCACAAATTTGTTTCTGTAATGAAGTATGGATTTGATAGTTTTGAAAGCAAATTTTATTGTGATGATGTCGGCATTGATTATTTGCCTATACAAAAAGATATTAACAATATTCCAAAAGATAAAGATACGCCTCTTTTGATTTCAAGTAATTGGTACAGCGACAATGCTGATGTATCCGTTTCAAAAACTGGCTATCGAACCAAGTTTAATATGAATGTGGATTTCTACGACTACAATTTTTCTGATGAAACCGGTAATCTTGAAATTGTTCTAAATAAAGTAACCCGTATATACAGTAAAGGAAGCGATATAGAAGGTCTATTTACTGCTAAAATCAACGGCGAAACAGTTTATGACAATGAAGTTGGTTATATAACAAATCTACCTATTCCTGCAGGCGAAGGTATCGTTGATATGGGTGAAACAAAAATTTATGTCGGTAAAATGAAATTTAGAGTATTTTTCTTTGGTTATGGTACTCGTAATGATGATTACAGCATAGTCAGCAAAAAAAATCGTGAAATAGGTAAAATGGCGAACACAAAAACTGTCAGTGTAAAGATAGAAGAAGCGAAGTTAAACGGGCACTACATTACAAGAGCAAATAAAGAAAACTTCTTCCAATATAACAACGATGAATGCTTTGCAAATATAGGGTTAAGATTTGATGATTATGAGGAAATAATACATAATCATTATCATATCAATCGTGAAGAAAATCAACAAATAAAAGTTATAGATGAAAATACATATAGTGGACACTTTTATTTTGCTAAAAACGAAACTCGCATTGATTCATTTGACGCTATCATAACATTGCTGCCCGGCAATAAATTTGAGTTAAAATCCAATGACAGCAGATACATTGTCAGAGGTACAACAAGCGAATTTGTTCCACAGTGGCAATGGTCTGAAGAGCAAAAGAATGCTCCTATTCCACAGGTGGTAATGATTGATGAATGATGAGCAGCAAAATAAAGTATGGTCTGCCTGGATTAACGAAACTAAAAAGACCATAACCATAAAAGAATCCTCAAATGCAAAGCAAGTATTCTTTGAGAGCCGTGAAATTGGTATGGATGCCATTATGAAGCTTGTTTCCAAAGGATATAAAATTGGTTAAAATTTGATAATGCCATATAGCAAACTAAAATTTGTTGTATGGCATTATTTTTTTGTTACACAAATGTAATTTGACATAGCACAGTATATATGATAATATGTAATTGATGAAGTTTACATAAATTTCCTCTTGTAGTGGGATTAAGTGCTGCAATTGGAGTTTATGATAATATTCTTTCATCCATCGCTTATAAACTACCCAAGCTCATAGCGGGCATGATGCACCCTTGGGAACAATAGGCTTATAAGGATGATAAGTGTCTATTTTTACGGAGTGTATATATCCGGTATGTTTACTTTTCAGCCCGTCAGTTTTTTTGGTGCCTAGTAATGGAAAGTAGCCGGGGCAGACGCAGGCGAAATTCATCATTCTGTACTATCCCACAGAATAGGGTAAAGTAAGTCTGTCTTACTATCGGACACGCTATGCGTGATCGGGACCGATGTGTAAACGAAACGATTTCTCGATAACCCGTGAACGGGGGTACTATGCCCTTAAGAGAACTAAAAGTATTTTATGGAGATGTAAAAACCACTACCCTTTTGGGTATGAATGAGGTCTGAAAGAAAAACCGATTTGGTTTTAAGGAGAAGAACACGCAAAGGGAGAGTTTTATGCCCTTTTGCAGATGTGGAGAAAAATTTATATATTGGAGATATGAAAACACGGTCAATATTTGACGGTGTTTTTTCGTACTTAAAAAGAAATTGTCTCGGTTTCGTGGTTGGGATAAATTTCTGAAAGGGGGTGTTGCTTATGTTATTAAATTTCAATACAAATAATCCTTTTGAAAAAACATTAACATATAGATTAAACACTTTTATAAAAATAAACACCCCTGATCACAAAACCATAAAATACAATCGTAGGTTTATATGGATAATATTTTTTCTGACTTATATCAGTATAAATTATCCGTAAACGAAACCTTATATCAAAGAATCAAAAAAATTATGGAAGTAAAAAATATATCAGAAGAGAAATTTTATACAAGGACAACCTTAAACAGAAATATAATGTATGATATTAAACAAAACAAATCAAGACCGCAACTCAGAACGGTCATAACAATTTGTATCGGCTTGAACTTAGAGCCTGATGAATCATTGGAACTCATAAGAATAGCCGGATATACTCTGTCAAATACCCTATTAGTAGATTGTGCATATATGGAGCTTATCTGTCATTATAATGAAACTGACATTTTCCAATGCAATGAAATATTGAAAGAAATGGGTATTGAAGAAAAATATCATTTAGGTTCAAGAGAAAGAATTAAAGGTTAAATTTGTGTACCGCAGATGGTTTTTGCTGTCTGCGGTATTTTTATGTCATTTAGTAAATGACGGAAACAGACGGATTTATGCAGTTTTAGGCATTGAAATTTATAAAAGCATTGAAAATGCAAGACTTTTAGCGTCATTTGTTAAAGTTATGAATGTTTTAAATGTCGTGTTATCATATACTCGTAATCCGGATTTACAATATTTTACGAGGAGGATTTTTTAATATGAAAATTCAAGATTTAATAATTGATACCAAGAGTTTAGGAAGTAAGCTGTGGCTTGTTGATGTTGCACCTGTGTATGAGTATAAGGACAACAGGCGTACAGAAAATATCACCGGTTATCGCTATACGGTTGCAATGCCTGAAAAAGGTCTTGATAAAATTAACATCAGAATTGACGGAAAGCAGCTTGTGGAAAAACCGAATGGCTATGCGGAAGTTTCGTTCACAGGTCTTGAACTGTCATTGTATATGATGAATAATCAGCCACAGGTCAAAGCAACTGCAACAGGTATAACATTGGTTAATAACAAGGCTTAAAGGCTATCGGCACGGCGGAGATTTTTCCTTAAAAAAATATTTGCCGTGCCGACCAATCCATAAGGGTTAGTATTACCCTTATGGATTGAATGTAGCATGTAGCAGAAAGGTGGTCGATTATATGTCAAATTCACAATCACGCAAATGGACTTTGGTAATAAATAATCCGCTTGAATGTGAGTTTACACACAAGCATATATGCGAAATACTGATGAGGTTTTTTCCTGACTATTTCTGTATGGCTGACGAGATTGCAAAAACGGGAACTTTTCATACTCATATTTTCATATATTCTCATTCCCCGATACGATTTTCAACGCTGAAAAATCGGTTTCCCATTGCTCATATTGAAAAAGCTATCGGAAGTGCAAAACAAAATCGTGATTATATATTAAAATCAGGCAAATGGGAAAATGATGAAAAATCAGAAACAAGTATTGAAGGCAGTTTTTATGAGTATGGCACTTTGCCAAAGGAACGGGATGAGAACAATCCCAAAATGAGCAAACTGATTGAGAATATCCGTGACGGAAAGCAAACAACAGAGATTATAGACGATACACCCGAATTTGCTTTTCGCATCCGTGATATTGATGCACTCCGTCAGGTGCTTAATTCAGAAAAATATTTAAGTGAAAACAGAGATTTGTATGTAACATATATTTTTGGTGCAAGCGGAACAGGTAAAACAAGGAGTATATATCAAAAGCACGATGCGAAAGAAATTTGCAGAATAACAAATTACCGAGCAGGCAAAGGTATAAATTTTGACGGATATTCAGGTCAGGATGTTTTGGTGTTTGAGGAATTTAATTCACAGATACCCATTGAAGAAATGCTGAACTATCTTGACATTTATCCTCTTAACCTTCCGGCAAGGTATAACGACAGAACAGCGTGCTTTACAAAGGTATATATTACTTCAAATATTCCCATGTCAGAACAGTATAAGGATGTGCAGATTTATCATCCTGAAACTTGGAACGCATTTTTAAGAAGAATACACAAGATTTTGGAATATCACAAGGATGGCAGCATTACGGAAAGAGGTGCAAAGCTATGAACAGACAAGATAAATATGTTTTAGAACGAAATACAAGATTGAAATATCAGTTTTTAAGATTAAAGACAGGCATTTACGAGGTAATGCATAAAAAATCATACACAATAATTGCAGTTACATACATACTTGTTGCTTTGCTGATATGGGGCATATCAAAAATATGTGTAAGTATGGAAATGGCAGATATATTTCAGGCATTTAACCGCATTGTATTTTATCTGTTATATCCGCTTTATGCAGTTGCCGGATTTATCGTTATGCTGATTATGATAGGAACTCCAAAAGGTGCAAAATCCATAAATGAAAATCTTTGGAGAATCGGTCTGACAAATCACGCAACGGAATCTCCCCTGTTACTCCGCAAGTATAAGGAAAACAAAGAATTTGATATTATAATTATGGAATTTGAGCCTAACGGCATACCTCTTTCAGAATGGCAGGACAAACAGGAACGGATTGAAACTGCATTAAATGTGCATATCATAAAATTTGAACAAGGCACAAGCAAAAGACGGATTTTGTTATACACAGTATCAGGCAATGAGGGTTTACCCAAAACTGTTTACTGGAAAGAAAAATATTTAAGTGATGAAGATTTTACGCTTATTTTCGGTTACAGTATGACAGGACAGGTTAAAATCAATCTTGCAAAAATACCTCATATACTGCTTGGCGGTTCGACAGGTTCGGGTAAAAGTGTACTGCTTAAACTACTCATTATGCAATGTATCAAAAAGGATGCGGAAGTGTTTATTGCAGACTTTAAGGGCGGTGTTGATTTTCTTCCCGAATGGCACAAAATGTCATATATCATAACAGAAGAAAATACTTTGCTTGAAGTTTTGACAGAGCTTGTAAATGAATTAGAAAACAGAAAACAGGTGTTAAGGAAATACGGCTGTGCAAACATTGGCGAATACAACAATGTATATGCTAACAAGATGAAAAGAATCGTATTTGCCTGTGATGAGGTTGCAGAGGTTTTGGATAAAACAGGTCTTTCAAAGGATGCAAAGGAGCTTGTAACACAAATTGAGGGTAAACTCTCTATAATCGCAAGACAAGGCAGAGCATTTGGAATACACCTTATTTTAGCAACTCAAAGACCGGATGCAAACATCTTGACAGGACAAATACGAAATAACATTGATTTCAGAGTGTGCGGAAGAGCCAACAATGTATTATCTCAAATCATACTTGATAATACAGAGGCAGCAGACAAAATCCCAAAGGAATCACAAGGATTGTTCATAACACATGACGGGGTTGTATTTCAAGGTTATTTGTTTGATGAAAAGGCTGTTTTCGTGGAATAAAGGATGTGGCAAATATGGCAGGCAGAAAAGAAAGAGCTGTACCCACTTGGGAAAGATATACCCTGTCTGTTGAAGAGGCTGCGGAATATTTCAGAATTGGTGAAAACAAATTAAGAAAGATTATAAATGATCATCAGGATGCTGATTTCATATTGTGGAACGGCAACAGACCACAGATAAAACGCAGAATTTTTGAAGGGTATATCGACAAGCTCAATGTAATTTAATAAAATTATTGAAATCAGAACCTGCTTATGATATAATATGTATGTCATATAGTGGGTTCTTTCTTTTAGAAAGGAGCCGTTATGTCAGATAAGAAAAGAGATAATAAAGGCAGAATTCTCCGTCAGGGAGAACGCCAACGAGAGGACGGTAGATACGAATATCGTTATAAGGATGTAAAAGGCAATACCCGAAGTATTTACAGTTGGAAGTTAGTAGAAACGGACAAAGTACCAAGCGGAAAAAAATTAGGTCAATCTTTGCGAGAACTTGAAAAGCAAGTAAGACGGGATGTAGAAGATGGATTTAACAGTTTTTCGGCATATAAAACAACGCTTAATGCCTTTTTTGATAGCTATATCGAAACAAAATACGAATTAAAGCAATCAACCCGAACGAATTACAAATATATGTATAAAAAGTATGTTCGTGATGATATAGGATCAAAGGATATAGCATCTATAAGGTACAGCGATATTAAAAAGTTTTATATCCATCTTATTAAGGATATCGGTTTTAAGCCAAACAGCATGGAAATAATACATACCATACTCCATCCGATTTTTACAACGGCAGTCCGTGATGGTTTAATCCGCATGAATCCCACAGACGGAGTTATGGCAGAAATCAAAAAGAGCCACGATTGGGAAAAACCGAAACGACACGCATTAACCGAAAATCAGCAATCTGCATTTGTAAGTTATATTGCAAGTAATAAAAAATATAGACATTGGTTGCCTGTATTTACTGTTCTTTTGGGAACGGGATGCAGAGTTGGTGAAATTGTCGGTTTGCGGTGGGAAGATTGTGATTTTGAAAATGGTATTATTTCGATTAACCATAATCTGATATACCGTCAACAAGACAGCGGTAAATGTGAATATCACATTACCACACCAAAATCAAAGTCGGGCATCAGAATAATCCCTATGCTATCAGAAGTCAAGCAAGCATTTTTGCAAGAAAGAGAAAATCAGCTTGAAACGGGATTTAACAAAACTATCATTGATGGTTATAGTGGATTTGTTTTTCAAAATCGGTTTGGTGATTGCTTAAATGCTCATTGCATAAACAGAGCCATTGAAAGAATACGCAGAGATTATAACAGCGAGGAAACCGATATAGCAGCAAAGGAGCAAAGAGAACCGGAACTGATACCCCACTTCTCCGTTCATAATTTAAGACATACATTTTGTACCCGTTTCTGTGAAAATGAAACCAACTTGAAAATCATTCAGGAGATTATGGGACACGCCGATATATCCACGACAATGAATATCTACAACGAAGCAACAAAGGAAAAGAAAATTGAGAGCTTTGCAAATCTTGAGGGCAAAATCAAAATTAGTTAAGGCTTTCAGAATTTACCCATTATTTTACCCATTTTGGTGGGTAAAACATAAAAACATTTAAGAATATTTAAGATAAGCTCTTGAGAAAGGTTATTATTTGGTGGACTTTTAAGAGGTTGTGACACTTTATAAGATTTCACAAGTCACATCCCGACAATGAAGCCGTTGGATAAGTAAAATCGGTATTTCGGATAGTTTTTGAAGTTTGATTTTAATATTAAATTTATCTAACCGAAACAAAAGCCCCGCTTTGAAAAAGTTTTTTCAGAGCGGGGTTTTCTTCATAATTAAATTTTTCGTCAAGACCGACGGACTAATTATTCATAAATCTTGTCAAAAATGCCTTCGTTTCGGGGCATTTGGGATTTGTGAATATCTCCTGCGGTGTGCCTTCTTCGCATATTACACCGTCATTCATAAACACAATATGATTTGCAACGTCACGTGCAAACGCCATTTCGTGGGTTACAATAATCATTGTAAGCCCCTCTTTTGCGATGTTCTTTATAACCTCAAGAACCTCTCCAACCATTTGCGGGTCGAGAGCGCTCGTCGGCTCGTCAAACAAAATTACGTCGGGTTTCATTGCAAGCGCACGCGCTATTGCCACCCTCTGTTTCTGTCCGCCCGAAAGCTGACGCGGTTTTGCGTTGATATACGGCGCCATACCAACTTTTTCAAGGTAATACATTGCCTCTTTCTTCGCAACCTCTTTGCTCGCTTTAAGAACTTTCATCTGACCTATCATACAGTTTTTCAAAACTGTCATATTCTCAAAAAGGTTAAAGCTTTGGAAAACCATTTCAACCTTTGCGCGGTAAGCAGGGATATTCTTTGTTTCGAGAATATTCTGTCCGTTATAGATAATCTCACCGCCGGTCGGCTCCTCCAAAAGGTTTATACAGCGGAGCATTGTGGATTTTCCCGAACCGGACGACCCGATAATACACGTTACGTCGCCTTTGTTAACCGAGAAATTTATATCTTTCAAAACCTCATTTTCGCCGAAAGATTTTTTTAAACCACTAATAGAAATTACACTCATCTTGCGCCCTCCTTTGCCGTAAAGCTTTCGTCCGGCATTGTAGACGAATGGTGGATAATATATGACGAAGGACCGTCAATTTTGTGCTCTATATATTTAAGAATTCTCGTTATGGTGAACGTGAGAACAAAGTAAATCACGCACGCCACAACATAGGTTTCAAAAATCGCCCACGTCATTTTAGAAATTTTCGCTGTGAAGAAGAAAAGCTCCGTAACGCCGATAACGTTAAGCACCGAGGTATCTTTGATGTTTATAACAAACTCGTTGCTGATTGCAGGGAGAATGTTTCTCATAGCCTGCGGAACAATAACATTCATCATTGTCTGCCAGTGGTTCATCCCCACAGAATATGCGCCCTCAAACTGACCTTTATCTATTGAAATGATACCTCCGCGGACAATTTCAGCCATATATGCACCCGTGTTTATCGACACGATAAAAATACCTGCCGGAATGAGTGCGAGCGTCTGACCGTCGTTCATAAACGCGTATCCCCAGAAGATAACCATAGACTGAACCATCATAGGTGTGCCTCTGAAAATTTCAACATATGCGCTGATTATGAAATTCACAACCTTTAAAATCACTCTGACAACCGCGTTTTTAGAGGTCGGAATTGTTCGTATAATACCCGTTATAAGTCCGATTACAAGACCTATAAGCGTACCTGCGAGGGCTATAAGCATTGTATAGCCTATGCCCTGCAGAAAATAACCGTTATATTTCACGGCTATGTCTATTACTTCTTTTAAAAATGCCGTCATTATTATCTACCTGCCAAATAAATTATTCTTCAACCGGAGCGATTGCAACCATACTTGCCATAAGCTCCTTCTGTGCGTCGGTGCCGAAATCTTTAAGCACACCGTTGATTTTGTCTTTGAGTTCAGTGTTGTTTTTCTTAACGCCGACCGCGATACTTACTTCATCATCATCAACTTTGAAGCCTGTGCCGTTATTTACAAACGGAATGTAGTCGTATGCTTTATCCATACAAACCGCCATTGCTGTGGGTTCTTCGGCAACATAGCCTTCGATTGTGCCTGCTTTAAGCGCGATAAGCATTGTTGTGAAGTCAGACATTTCGTTTGCCGCGGCTTTTGTCTGCTCGGAAAGCGCAGCAAGGTGGAATGTTCCCGACTGTGCGGCGATTTTTTTGCCGTCCAAATCCGCTATTGTTTTAACATCTTTAAGGTTTTCCGCTTTCTTTACAATAACAAGGTTTGATGTAAAGTAATTATCCGAAAAGTCGATTTTTTCTCTTCTCTCTGCGGTAGGACTCATACCTGCGATAATCATATCGAACTTGCCCGACTGAACACCGGGGATTAAGCTGTCCCATTCATACGAATAGATTTCAAGTTTTTTGCCGAGTGCTTCGGCAATTTTCAAAGCAACCTGAACGTCATAGCCGTTTGTATACATATTATCAACGTTTTTAATCGGAACGGCGCCGTTGGAATCGTCTGCCTGCGACCAGTTATAGGGCGCGTAGTTGCACTCCATACCGACTTTCAAAACATCACTGCCCGACGCACTGCCTGCGTTATCTTCGGTTTTTACTGCTGTGTTTCCGCAAGCAGCAAAGCTTGCCGTAAGCACAAGCGCCATAATGATTGCAATAATTTTCTTCATCTGTCATTACCCCTTTTTTAATTTTTTCAACGCCAAAAAAGCCGTATACGCTAAATAGTTTAACGTACACGGCTTTAAAAACAAACCAAAATACTTCAAACTATGGATAGCGCTTCACAAAAGTGACAGTCTGCAACATATTCTGCTGCAGCCCAACACACAGATTTCAAGGCAAATACCGTATGTTTCGGCGATATTTCCTTTCATTCGGGTTAACGCCTTTGTTATATGCCCGAATTACTGATAAACACCGCACCTCTACCATTAGTTGACTGTTGAATTTATAATCTTCTTAGATTATCTCACATTTTTATGCAAATGTCAACACTTTTTTCAAAAATTTGACCTAAAAAAGTTGAAATAATTCTCAAAAAGTGGTAAAATACTAAAATAAATATTTTTTCGGAAGGACTCATTTGATGAAATACTTATTACCGTTTTTTAAAAAATACAAAAAAGAAAGCATACTCGCGCCGCTTTTTAAAATGCTCGAGGCAATGTTCGACCTTATCGTGCCTCTTGTGATTGCAAAAATCATAAATATCGGCATTGCAAACGGCGACAGAGCGTATATAATAAGAAGTTTTTTAATTCTCATTGCAATGGCGGTTATGGGACTTTTGTCCAGCTTTACGGCGCAGTATTTCGCGGCGAAAGCGGCAATCGGCACGTCGGCAGGACTGCGCCATAAACTTGTAGAGCACATTCAAAGCCTTAATTTTGCAAAGCTTGACGAAATCGGCGCGTCCACGCTTATTACGCGTATGACAGCGGACGTAAACCAGGTGCAGAACGGCATAAATATGTTTCTGCGCCTGTTTCTGCGCAGTCCGTTTATCGTTTTCGGCGCAATGATAATGGCATTTTCCATAAATTTTAAAATCTCGCTCATCTTTGCGGCGGCGATTTTGGTGCTTTTTGTAATCGTTTTCGGCATAATGTTTATAACCAAACCGAAATACAAAATTCAGCAAAACCGTCTTGATACCGTGACCGAAACGGCGCGCGGAAACCTTGAAGGCGTGCGTGTTATACGCGCGTTCGGCAAAGAAAACGACGAAACGGACGAATTTAAAACGCAAAACTCGCTCCTTGCGCGTATGCAGATTACCGCAGGCAATATCGGCGCGCTGATGAACCCGTTAAGTTATGTCACGGTCAACACGGCTATAATTTTAATCTTATGGTTCGGCGCAAAATACGTAAATTCGGGAATACTCCTTTCGGGAAACGTAATCGCGCTTATAAACTACCTTTCGCAGATTTTGGTCGAGCTTGTAAAACTTGCAAATTTAATCGTTCTTTTGAGCAAAGCGGTGGTCAGCTGCGGAAGAATAGGCACCGTTTTGGACACCGAAAGCACAATGGACTACGGTGACGTTACAACTCCCGACGGCGGATACGCGGTGCGTTTTGAAAACGTTTCATTAAAATATCACGAGGGCGGAGAAAACTCGCTCACAAATATCAGTTTTGATGTTAAAAACGGCGAAACAATCGGAATTATCGGCGGTACGGGAAGCGGAAAAACCTCGCTTGTAAACCTCATCGCGCGGTTTTACGACGCGACGGACGGCAAAATCACTTTTTTGGGTCACGATATAAAAATGTGGGATAAAGGCGCGCTCCGCTCGAAAATTGCGGTTGTAATGCAGAAAACACAGCTTTTTGCCGGCACGGTGCGGTCTAATCTTTTATACGGAAACAAAAACGCGTCGGACGCAGAATTGTGGTCGGCGCTCAAATCCGCACAGGCAGAAGAGTTTGTGCGCCAAAAGGACGGCGGACTGGACGCGGTAATCGAACAGGGAGGACGGAACTTGTCGGGCGGACAGAAACAGCGTCTTTCGGTTGCGCGCGCACTGGTTAAAAATCCCGACATTCTAATTCTTGACGACAGCTCGTCCGCGCTGGACTACGCAACCGACCTTGCAATGCGCACCGCGATTGCAAATCTTCCGAAAAAACCGACGCTGTTCATTGTAAGTCAGCGCACGGTTGCCATTGAACACGCGGACAAAATTCTTGTTCTGGAAGACGGACACCTTGCAGGGTGCGGAACGCACAAAGAACTTCTCGAAAACTGCGGTGTTTACAAAGAAATTTACAAAAGCGCAGAGGGCAAGGAGGACGGCGAAAATGAATAAAAACGAAATAAAGAAAATTGCACCGTTTGTAAAACCGTATCTCGGATTTGTTTTTTTAAGCTTTATATGTGCCGGGGTAAGCTCCGCGGCGGCGCTTGCCGTCCCCATTTTCTGCGGAAAGGCGATAGACTTTATGTTGGGCGCGGGAAAGGTTGGCTTTTCGGGCGTTTTGAAATTTGCATATTTCATCGCAGCGACCGCAATAATCGCTGCCGCTGCGCAACAGCTTATGGCGGTGTGCAACAACAAAATCACGTTCGGAATATCACGCGATATGCGCCGTGCGCTGTTTGAAAAACTGCACAAACTCCCCCTCTCATACCTCGACACCCACCCGTCGGGCGACCTTTTAAGCCGACTGATTTCGGACGTTGACACCTTTTCGGACGGTATGCTGATGGGACTTTCACAACTTTTCACAGGCATAATCACCATAGTCGGCACGCTCGCGGTAATGCTTATATACAACGTTTCAATCACGCTTATCGTGGCGGCGCTCACGCCGCTCTCACTTTTTACGGCGCGGTTTATATCGAAAAAAATTCAGCGCTGGTTTACCGCACAGGCGAGCCTCCGCGGAAAGCAAACCGCAATGATAAACGAAGTGACGGACGGACTTAAAGTTATATGTTCGTATTCGCACGAGGACGAAACGCTTGAAGAATTTGACGTTTTAAACGAAAAATTCAAAAAGGCAGGCTTTAGAGCAACGTTTTTCTCAAGCCTTACAAACCCGAGCACAAGGCTTATAAACAACATCATCTATGCGGTTGTGTCGCTTGCCGGCGCGCTGTTTGCGGTCGGAGGCGGAATTACAATCGGTCAGATAAGCGTATTTTTAAGCTATGCCGGACAGTACGCAAAACCGTTTAACGAAATCAGCGGAGTTATAACCGAACTGCAAAACGCGAAAGCGTCGCTTGTGAGAATATTTGAGCTTTTGGAGGAAACGGAAGAAACCGAGGACAGTCCTAACGCACAGGCTTTGGAAAACACGGGAAATGTGCGTTTTGACAATGTGTCGTTCAGCTACACGAGGGAAAAACCGCTTTTGCAAAACATTTCAATCGACGTAAAATCGGGACAGCGGATAGCGATTGTAGGACCGACGGGTTGCGGAAAAACAACGCTTATAAATCTTCTTATGCGTTTTTACGACGTGTGCGGAGGAAAAATCACAATAGACGGCAAGGACATACGGGATTTGACGCGGAAATCACTGCGCAAAAGCTTTGGAATGGTGCTCCAGGATACGTGGCTTAAAAGCGGAACGGTGCGCGAAAATATAGCGTACGGCAAGCCGGACGCGACGGACGAAGAAATCCGCAAAGCGTCGGAGGGCGCATATGCACACTCGTTTATAAAAAGGCTCCCGAACGGCTATGACACGCGTATCGGCGAGGGCGGAACGGAACTTTCGACAGGGCAAAAACAGCTTATCTGCATAGCGCGCGTAATGCTTTGTCTGCCCCCTATGCTGATTTTGGACGAGGCGACAAGCTCGATAGACACGCGAACGGAAATAAAAATTCAGTCGGCGTTTGCAAAAATGATGCAAGGCAGAACGAGTTTTATAGTTGCGCACAGGCTTTCGACAATCCGCGAGGCAGACGTTATTTTGGTTATGCGCGGCGGAAATATTATTGAGCAAGGCACGCACAAAGAACTTTTAAGCAAAAACGGATTTTACGCAATGCTGTATAACAGCCGTGCAAAAAACGAAAATGAATAAAACTTATATAGAACCGAGATTTATAATCTCGGTTTTACTTTTTGTTGCGTATTTGTATGTGAGCGCCGCACCGCCGTAGGTGTGGTTTATGTAGCAAATCATATAATCACTTTTTTCTGCCATAAATTTATTACAGCTTATAATTTTGTATTTTGGTTTAACGTCGGGCGATGAGCCGATTATTATTTCGTCGTAATTTTTTTCGTAATACTCTCTGTATTCGGTAATTTCCCTTGTAAGATACGGCAAAACGAGATAAATTTTTATATTGGGAAGCATTTGTTTTACTCTCTTTACCGCATTTCGCGCGAGCCTGTCAAAAATTCCGTAATTGCCGACCATAAACTCGGTGACGCCCTTTTCAACGGCTAAATACAAACACTCTTTATATAATTTTTCAAAAATTTCTTCTTCATCTTCAACTTGACTGTGACCTGCAAAACCGCAAATTGACATATTTATTCACTCCTTTGCAGATAATAATAACACACTTTTTTAAATTTTGCAACACAAATGTTGCACATTTGCGTTTTCCGCTCAAAATGCAATTTGTATTACAATATTATTGCAGAGGTGATGATAGTGAGAAAATTTAAAATACCAAGTGTTCCTATGACTACAAATAAAAGTATACGTTTTCCCAATCCTGTAATTGAACAGGTAGAAAACGCAATCCGCGGTACAGACTGCACTTTCACCGCGTTTGTCGTTGAGGCTGTTAAGCTTGCACTCGAAAGCCTTGAAGAAGATAAAAAATAAGAAAACAGAAAGAGGGTGCAAAAAACGGAATCGTTTTTGCACCCTCTTTCTGAGTTTTGGAAAAATAATGTTTCGTCGGCTTTAACAATCGTTTTAAATATATCCTTTTAAATATATCTTACGTCAAATTCATCTTCCGCTTTTGTGATGTATTTGCTTTCGTCAAGTCCGTCGCACACAAAATTGTCAAGGTGAATTTTATCCGAATCGCCCCAAGTTTTGATGAGCGCATCACCTTTGAAATTGTGGACTTTCACGTTTTCAAGGCTGATGTCTTTATATTTTCCGAGCATCATAAAGCTGTTTTTCTCAAAACCGTCACGCATTGTGTAGTCGATATTTTTAAGCTTTAAAGTAAACGCGCACTCGTCGTTTCCGTATGCGTTTATCCATTTCGCCATACCGTCCGCAGTGATGTTTTCAAAAGTTATATCATCTGGAGGAGTGCCTTTTTGCCACGTTTCAATTCCCGAAAGATTAATTCTCAAAAGTCTGTCAATATTTTTAACCTTGCAGTTTCTCACAATGATGTTGCCCTGTTTTTCACGCAGTTTTCTTGTTTCATCAACAAAATATATAAAGAATGCGTTTGTATTATACCTTGCGGTTTTTGAGGTATATGCACCGGCTGACTTTTCTTCATCGGTCATAGAACCGCGGAAAGGATATTCGCAGGGACCGCAAGCCGTGCAGTTTTCAATAAGGACATTTCGTCCGCCGAATCTGAAAACACTGCAAGCGCTGCCCAATTCACAATCGGTAATATGCACATTTATGTTGTCAAAACCGGCAACCGCGTCGTCACCCGTTTTGATTTTGCAGTTTTTCACTTCAACATTGTCGCAGCCGCGGTAATGCACACCGTCGTGACCGCCGAGAACGGTAAGATTTTCGGTAATTATATTTTTACTGTCAGATATGCAGTGCGCCCAGTTGCCCGTATGCCGAATGGTGTAACCGGAAAAACGAAGATTTTTGCAAAACTGCACGCTGATTCCGTGCGCTCCGCGATAATTTTCCTCGCCGCCGGGACAATAGCAGTTCTGACCGTCAATAACAGAGCCTTCCTCGCCTATGATTTCAACGTTTTCCGAGTTCATAATTCTGATTAAACCGACATTCCATTTCGACACACCCGAATAAAGCCACAAATTCGCATATTCAGGTGTTCTGTTCGACGGACTTTTCCACACAAGGGTATTGTCTATCTTAATCGGATCGTACTTATCATTTTCGATATTGTAAAAATCTTCAAAATTTCTGCTTCCTTTTATCACCGCATTTTTCAAAAGGTGAAAAGTGATGTTACTGCGAAGACGAATATCGCCTATAAGATATTCACCCTCGGGAACGGTTACCTCGCCGCCGCCTCTTTCAAAGCAATAGTCAATCGCTTTTTGAAATTTATCGGTTTGCAAGGCATCGTCATTCGGTTTTGCTCCAAAATCGGTTACGCTTACCGTTAATCTGCTCATAATACACTCCTTAAGTTTTATATTTTAAATATTTTATATTAATTCAAAGAAATATCACTCAAAATCCTCGATTTTCCACTCGTCGCGCCATTTTATAACGGGCTTATCGCCGTCAAATTCAATAGGCAAATACACATAATCGGCAATGGAAGTGTTTCGCACATCGGGTTTGTTGCAGCTTCTTATTTTTTCAATTTCCTCATCGGACATAAGCTGAGCTCTCTCAGGGTCATTTCTGCTTCTTAAAACGTCGTAAAAATTATTCGGAAAATCATCGGGCATATTCACAAGCCAGCGGTCCGCAACCGCTATATACAAATCTTTTTTGAGCGGATGCTTGAATACCGATGAAATCTGACTTCTGAAAGACGTGTTTTCGGTATCGTTTATATGCACCGTGCCGATATTTTTCCAGTCGCCGTCATATGTATCGCACACCGCACACTCGGTGGGATTGGGAATATATCCCGTTGTTGCGCTGGTGAAAAGGTATTTTTTGCCGTTTCGTTCAAAAAACGACGGCGCCTCTCTGCCGTATGAGCCTCCACGCGTTTCAAGATGCTCGGTATACGTGCCGCAAACATCTGTATAATCGTCATTGAGTGGCGCGCAAACGATATGGGTATGTTGTTTGGAATAATCGTCGCAGTTTGTTTTGTAATCGTGAACTTTGTCAAAATAAATATACGCACGCTTTGTTTTTTCGTCAATCGTAAGGTCAAAATCGCCCGAGCTTAAGCCCAAAATCGTCTTTGCCGAAATCATTTTAAATTTGTCTGTGATGTTATCGGCAACCGCTACAACCATAATCTGATCGCACATTTTTTCTTTTTTCATAATCTTAATCCACATAATATATTTGCCTGTTTTCTCGTTGAAAATTATATGCGGACGGTCAAGGTACTGCGAAAAATGCACAGGGCTTTTTTCATCGTGCGACGGCTCAAAAATATTTCCCTCATCTGTCCAGTTATACAAATCGTCGGACGAATAAAGCCTTACTCCCCAGTGCCACACTTCGCTTCCGGGCAGTGTTTTTTCTTTGTTTTCGCCGTAGAGATAATATTTGCCGTTTGTATACATTATCGAACCGCCGTGCGCCTGAATACGTTTTCCCTCGGTATCGAGCCACACTTTGCCGGGATAAAATCTGTCGTATCGTTTTGTGTTCATAAAAATCTCCCTTTCTTAACAAGAGCTGCCGAGCGGCAGCCCCTGTTAAATTAAATATCAGTTACCCTGTCTTAATGTTTCGACTTTTTGATAGAAAGCAATTTTGTCTGTGCTCTCGGTTGCCGCGCCGTCACCTGAAACAAGCGTGAACACTTTAAACCTGGACGGGTCTTTTCTGTCGCAGATACCGCTTGTGTACTGGCTGTATCCCTCCCGGAGAAGAATATCCGCGTCATTTGCCGCAATGTTAAAGCCGAATTTCGTGCCGTTTGCAAGGTTAACCTTTTTCATATAACCGCCCGGCACTTTCATAAGGTATCGTGTGAGTTTGAGCTTGTCGTTTCTTATAACGCTTACAAGTTGTTCGTCCTCGATACTTCCTGTTTTAGCGTCGGATGCCTGATAGAGATACGTTTCCAATCCCTTGGGCGTAAGACCGAAGCCGAACTCGTAGTCATCATCCTGATAGCCCGACGTTTTGCCCTCCGCAAGACCGTTCATAAGCGTATCAATCGCAACCTGAACCGAGTCGCCCTGCCACAGGTCATAGCCTGTGAAGGTGTTGTTCTGTACCGCGTCGTAAACGTCAGTCATAACATAGATGTTGTCTTTGTTCCACTTCATAAGAACTTTAAGCGAACGGTTAAGACCGCTCCACGAATTTATATCACTCGGATTTTCGGGCGCTTCGATATAGATGGGATATGCGTCCTCCCAGCCTGTGATGTCGCCGTCAAATTCCGCAGGATTGTAATTATTTTCGTCATACGTCATAATTCTGAAATCAAGCAGTTTTTCCTGGCTTGCAAGTTCACTGCCGTCCGAATCCAAAACGTCAATCTTAAAGCAATACTCGTTGAACGGAACTTTCTTGTAAGAGTTAATCTTAAACTCAATGTTCTGTGTTTCTCCGCTCGGAACGTTTATTTCTTTCTCGGTTTCCATATCCCAGCCGTCGGGTGCTGTGAGTTTTAATTTGCCCTCAACAGACGAATCAAACGTGTTTTTAACCTCAACCGTTACCGCACCGAGATTTGAAAGCGTATTTTCAGCCGCTTTAAGGTCAATATCAACAAGCGATTTTAATATAACTTCAATCTCCTGTTCCTTTACAGCCTTGCCGTCCTCTTTATAAAGAATTTTATAATAGAACGTTCCCGTATCGTGGTTTTTCGGTGCGGTTCCGCTCACTTCAACGTCGGTATATCCGCCCGATTTTGCTTTGACGCTCACTTCCTCGCCTATCGGATTGCCGTTTTCGTCAACGAGCACCGCGGTGCCGTCAAAGTCTTTGTTTCTTAAATTTTCAAATTCCGCTTTAATCGTGTAGGTTTTGCCCTTATACATAGTCTGTCTTGTCTGCTCGGAATATGTAAATATTGCTCTTGACGGATTGGGTGTTTCATATTTTTGCATAATATCCGCCAAGCTGCAAACCTTGTCGGAAAGATAAGAATAATATCCCATTCTTTCCCTGTCGCCGTTAAAGCTTCCCATATTTTTGATTTCTTTTATGCGGTTTGTATAACGTTTCGCATAGCGGAGCATTGCATCGGTAAAGAAAAGCGACGCTTCGGGTTCGTCACCCTTTTTGTCTGATACTGATTTTGCCGAATTTTGATAATGCGTAACTCCGAGCGATGTGCCGAGGCGCATATTTTCAAGCGACGCCGCCATCGACTCGCCCTTTTTAAACATTATATACGCTGTAAGCGCCGCATTTTTGTCTGTGCATTTGTCGCTCTGCATAGCACTGTCGATAAACGACTGCGCCAAATCAAAATATTTGTCGAGATATTTTTTGGTGTCGGAATAGCTTCCTTTGGACTGTGCCGCCTCGTTTGCCAAATCGGCAAGAGGTGCAAAGTCGAATTTATCGCCGAGTTTTTCGGTAAGCTCGGTGTAAATTCCCGAAATATCGTGTGCAATGGCTTTCATATAAACACTGTCGGACAAATTGAAAATATAAACGGGTGTTTTGCCTATTGTGATTGTTTTGCCCTCAAGCTTGTTGCCGAAAAGGTCTGTTGCATACTGATTGTCTTTTAAAGTATACTCTTTTTCTTTGCCCTCCTCGGTAACCCAGCATATTGCAAACGGATTTTTAACTCCGCCTCTTTTGTAAAGGAACGACCTAACACCCTCAGTGATTTCAAATTCACCTGCATAAAGCGCGTCGTTTGCGTTGTTGTTGTAGAACGAAAGCGACGCAACCGACGGTTTCGGACGGTCGTTGTATTCAAAAAGACCGAATCCGTGTTCAACATAAGTTTTCTGAAGTCCCTGGTCACGCGCCGAGAAAATATCGGTCATTGCAAAGCCCATTTCGTCATTTAAAACGAGCATTTTAACCATATAAACCATCTGCTGTTCAAGAGATGTCGTGTTATACGACTCCCACGTCGGCCAGCCTACTTCGGTTACCGCAATGTCAAACCAACCGCCGAATTCTTCAATCTTTTTAAGATAGTCCGGAACCCTGACTATAAGTCGCTGATCGGGGTCGAACGGATATGTATACGGGTGAATTGAAATCTCATCGCCGTACATAAGCGCGCCGTTTCGCAGCATTATGTCATAGTTTTCATCCATCTTGTCAGGCGTCATAGAGCCTATCATTACGATGTTGTCGGGGTATTCCTTTTTTATCTTATACGACGCGGCATTCGCCATCTGCGTATATTCCAAAAAGTTAACCTCAGGATACCAGTAGTTGTTAAGACTCGGCTCGTTCCACAGCTCAAATTCCGACACTTCGCCTTTCGGATTCATAACGCTGTCATAAAGCTTTTTGGCTCCGATTGCGTAATCCGCGTAGCCCTCGATACCGTCGCGCGTGTTCGGCGCCGCCATTTTCTGGTCGGTATTGCGGTTTGTAACAACCCTGTTGCCGAATCCGACTTTAAACGGTGCAACAGAAAGTCCGTTATCCCCTACCGCTTTTGTATAGTTGTATCTCGCGTCGTCAAACTTATACACGCCGCGCTCTTTTTCAATCCAAGTCCACTCGGGCGAATATCTCACCTTTGTAAAACCTGCCTCGGCAACTCGCGGAACAAATTCAACAAACGAATCGGCAGTGACGCGTTTTGTACTGCCGGGTTCTTCTTTGTGCCACGACGGCATACCAAGACCGATGCGCGAATAGATGTCGAGAGGTGTTCTTTCGTAGTAGTCTATAAGACAAATTCTCGCGCTGTCATATCCTATGATTTCACCGTCACGCATAACCTTGACATCAAGATTATAAACGCCTCTTTTCTCATTTTTAAGAGAAATCTTTTCACTGTACGCCTTGTTGGGCGAAACAGTCACGTTGATTTTTCTTTCATCGTCGCCGCACTTATAAACGATTGTGTAATCGCGCGCCTTACTGTCGGTGTGCGAAATATCAACCTCAAAATACGAATATTTGTGGTCCTGCATATAATAAGGCTCGTTGGGGATTGTAATATCCGCATATTCGTCCGCGCCTTTTACGCTCTCATAGCCAAGACGTCTTAATTTTTCCGCACTGTATCCAGCTTTTTCCATTTCGGACGCGTTAAGGTTTTTGATAACCGCACTCTTTACGTTTTCACCGATTTTTACAGTGTTAATTCTCACATTTTTAAAAAATTCTTTCGTCAGCACAAAAATCGGACGTACGCCTGCAGTCGCAGATGCATCTGTCGATACAAACTTGCCCCAATTTGTGTAAACACCGCCGCCTGCTATAACATTGCCCTTTTTGTTGCCGTCGCCTGTTCTAAGCCACCAGTCAACCTCGTTGTCGTGGTCTACGGTACCGAATTTTTTGTAATAATTATTGTATTCCTCAAAGCTTAAAAGCGAAATTCTGCAATTTGCCGTATAAGTACCGGGGCATAATCCGCCTGCATTTCCGCCCTCGGTTTTCCAGTTTCTTTCCGCAATGTATGCGCGCATACTCTCGGGTATATTCTCATTAAAAAACTCATTGTTAAGATAATGCGCAATGTTGTTTTCGTCGGTCGGGTCAAACTTTTGCGTACTGTCCGCGTCAAACGGGCGCGCCTGATACACCTTGTTTGTCATAACCAGAAATCCGTCGGACAAAGTGTCGAGAAGAACAAATTCCGTGTTCAAATCGTCCTCAAGCGTAAAAATATTTTCGTAAACCGGATATGTCCAAAAATCCGTAAACTTTGTCGTCGGCACGCTCACCGCACCGACAGACAAAGGAAAGCAGGCAAAAGATGTTATCAAAACCGCAATCGCGGTAAAAAGAGATATAAGCTTTTTCATATTTGCCTCCTTTTATTTGTAAACAACCGCAAGACGCGGATAACCCGTTCTTGTGTAGATAAATATTTTTGACGCCTCGCCGAAGGTGAGGTAATCTTTTATCGCGTTTGTATCCGCTCTGTATACCATATCGTTTTTGTCGTGAACGGTTCTGTCAACCGCATAAACCGTTGCACTTGTAAGGTCGGTATAGCCGATTTCCGAAAAATCGGAATATTTATAGTCGCTGATGTTTTTGCCTTTTGCTATTTCTTTTTCAAGGCCGTCGTCGTCAACCAGCAAAATAAGCGTGTTGTTTCTGAAAAGAACGTTGCCGTATTTGTAGTTTGAACCTGCCGCATACGTCAAAGTCGAATGTTTTTTAACAAACTCACTATCGGGGTTAAAGGACAAATCCTTTGCGTAAAGCACGATTTCGCCCTTATCTATAACACTGTTTACAATGTGAATAAGAACAATGTCGCCTACTTTTGCGTCCGCAAGAATTGTTTCGTCCTTTGTTTCGTATTTTCTCAAACCGCCGACATAGCTTGCGGTTTCAAGCACGTTTACGGTATCACCCTTTGCGTTTACCGTTTTTGTGATTGCTTTTATAACGTGCGCTTCGTTTCCGGTGATTTTCAAATCGTTGTCCTCTTTAAAGAGAATAGCTTTTGCATAGTGCGAACCGTCGCCGACCGTGTAGCCCGTTACTCTGTAGGTAACATTGCTCCAGAATTCGTTCATTGTCGTAATTCTGTATACTTCAGCGTCGTCCGCTCTTTCAGCCTCTTTGGGTGCTACATATATAACCGCGTTGGGGTCTGCAAACCATATTCCGCCAAAGGTTTTGTTTGCACTGTAATAGCACAAATCCGCCTCTGCGCCGAAAGTATGAAGCTTGCTGCCGACAGCGTCGGGAGTTTCGATTTTCTTTACAAGGCCTTTTTCATCAAGCTCGATAAGAGCAAGACCACTTTTTGCCGCCGTGATAACCGCCGGAACGGTGTCGTTTTCGATAATGTTTTTAACTCTTGTGCCGTTGAGCATTACGCTTTTGAGCGACTCCAAGGTTTTAACATCGCCGTTTTTGTCCATAACCTTGATGTTGAGTGCGTTTGCCGCACGGTCTTTGTCAATATACGCGTCGATTACGCACACGAGATTGTCAATTTCGTTGCCCGACACAAAATCTGTGATTTCGCCGAACGCGTTAAGATACGCAATTCCGACTGCGTTAAGTTTAACGCTTGATGTATCAAACGACGCATCTGCGGCAAGTGCTGTTTCAGAGCCTTTGATACCGTAGTATTTTTTGCTCCTTACTTCGCTTACCGACTCAATTTTGCCCTCTATCTTCTTTTTGGAAACGTAGATTGTCAAAATCTTTCCGTCCTCGCTCTCGGCATAACTCAAAACGTCGCCCGCCGCAAGCTTTGAAAAGTCGGTTTCTTTGCCTGTTTCATCATATATGCGTATGATTTTCTCTTTTTCGTACGGCATAAAGTTTATAACATTGCCGTTATATTTATCAGCCGCCGATTTATCCACAGTATTCACCGCGCCGATAATCATATTTTTGTATTCGCTGAGGAAAACAACGTCATATATTCCGTCGCTGTTGTTGTCGGTAAGCTTGATAAATCCGTAGCTTATGTTAAAGATGTTCTCGCCGTATGTGTTTATCGCTCTGCCGTTGTAAATTATACTTGCGTTTACGGGGATTTTCACCTTTTTGGTGTCGTCGTTCGCAGTATAGTACTCAATTTTTCTGTCCGACGAAAGCACACCGTCCGCAATGTCGTTTGCGTCAATCAAAAGTTCGTCGTTATACTGCTTTGTCATATGGAGCACTCTGTCGCAGTTTCCGTTTTCCTCGGTGTAATAGAATTTCACATTGTAACCCAAATACAAATCAAAATTTTCATCGCATTTGTATCTTACGTCGTCAATGCTTACAAAGCCTTGGTCTATAGTATCAAAACTCTGCAATGCGGTGATACTGTTTGCGGTTACAACACCCTCCGAAATAAGAATTTTCTTCGCGGTATAGAGCCAGTTCTCGCCGCGGTCTATTTCGTATTCGGTGTTGTTGTTTACAAGTTTAACTTTCATAACATTGCACTCGAAAGCGTCAACGATAAGCTTTGCCGCGCCTTTGGGTGTAAGCCTGTCGGAAAGTGGTTCTATACTGTCGCTTTTCAAACCTGCTTTTATACACGACATAACATAGCCCGTGGGATAACCGCCGTTTGCTTTTGCGTCCGCGTCGTATCCGAGCGCCGAACCCAAAATTTTGTATGCCTCTTCATATGTTATCGGACGGTCGGGATAAAAACTCCCCTCGCCGTCGCCCGAAACGATACCGAAGCCCTTTGCGGTATAGAGAATTTTGCCAAGCTCGCTGTCTGCACTGACGTCGGCAAAAACACTCATAACGCTGTCGGTTGAATAAACTCCGTTTGAAACAATGTTCGTTATAAGGCGCGTAAACTCTCCGCGCGTAACGTTTTCGGATGCCGAGAATGTGTCGGTATCCCAATCGAGAATACCGAGTGCCGAAATTGTTTCAATGTTTTCGTCATATGTACTTTGCGGATTTTCCGCCTGCACAACTTTGTTTTCATAAGCCGAAACAGGGCAGGCAAAAAGCATAATGCAAAGTGCAAACGCAATTATTTTATAAATTTGTTTTTTCATATTTTCCTCCCCTATTTAATCAAACTGTAAATCACTGATGATGCCTCTGCTCTTGTGGCATTGTTTTTCGGCTTGAATGTGTTGTCCTCAAAGCCTTTTACAGCACCGCTCTCACAAAGCGACGCAACATAGCCCGATGCGTAGTCCGAAACGTCGGACGCGTCTGCGAACGAAAGGGCGCCTTCTTTAACCGCAAGCTTTGCCGCTTTTGCGCAAAGCGTTGCCATATCTTCGCGCGTGATTTTAATTCCCACACCGAAGGTGTCCGCGTCAATGCCGTTTGTTATGCCGTTTTTGTAAAGCGACGCAACATATCTGTACGACCAGTGGTCTTTTGTATCGGCGAACGCACACTCCGCGTTTTCGTCGTAAAGACCGAACGCCAAAACAATCATTTTTGCAAATTCTTCACGCGTAATGTTGTTTTCGGGGTTAAAGTTTCCGTTTTGGTCGCCCGATACAACGCCTTTTGCCTTGAGGGCCTCAACCGTTTCATATGCCCAGTGCGCGCTTGTCATATCGTTAAAGCTTCCCCTTTGCTCGTTCTGACCGTTTGTTTCACCGGGAGAATAAAATCCGCCCGACGACGAACTTCCGCCGCTTCCTTTGCCGGACGACGAACCTCCGCCCTGACCTCCGCCTGACTGTGCGTTTTTCGCGCTTACTATATCGCTCTCAAGCGTTGACATAAGCGTGTAACTTCTCTTAAGTCCCGAAATATAAGACGCCGTTTTTGCCTTGTCGGTCGAATTGTAAACGTCGAGCGAGAACGGAATTGCCGTCTTGTAGTTTTCTATGTGCGTTGTAATTTCGCCGGGGCTTACAATGTTTGATATTGCCGCCAAAAGAAGATTTTCGTTAAAATATTTCTTTACCGCTTTAAGGTCGGTCAAATCTTTTCCGACAAAGTTTTTAACCGCCATTGCCTTAACCGCGGTCTGATTTTTAACGCCTTTGTCACTGCCCGAATAAATGGGATAGCAAACCTCGCCGGTTAAATCAAAGTATGAAAAATACTTTTCAAACACCGCCGTAACCGTGCTTTCATCCGCATTGTCAAGCATTTCTATGCCGGCGGTAAGGTTTAACAAATCCAAAAATTCTCCGTATTTGTCATAAGAATAACTTTTGTTAAGCATTCTTTCAGCCGCCGCCTGTTTTGATGACGCGCTTAAATTAAAGTAATCGCAGTTGTTTTTGTTCAATCCGAAATATTTCAAGTTAGCATCAAGCAAGCCTGCCATAACGGATTTATCCGTCTGATTTGACAAAACGTTCTTTAAAATGTTGTCTTTTTCGCTTGCCGAGCTTATGAAAATCGGGTTTTCCTTACTGTTCGCGCCGTCGCCCGTATAAGGCATAACGCTTACATAATACTCGTCCGACTCAACGCCGTCAAGCATAAACGAAAAGTCAAAAGCATTTCCTTTTGCATAATCAAACGTTGTGTAAACCACAGTATCGTCTGAAAGCTTTTTAACCTGAACCGAATATGCCGTGCTTTCGCTCAGCTTGTCAAAACTGCCGTTTATATTGATAAGCTCGGTTTCGGGGTTGTACGAAACATTCACACTGTCGGCATAAACAGTACCGCAAAGTACGGCAGCGCAAAGTGCCGATGATAAAATTCTGTTTATTTTCATTGTTATATGCACCTCCTGTTACCGTCTGAAAAATTCAATGGTGAAAAGCGGTCTGTCATCCTCCGAGAAAGCAAACATCTTAATGTAGTTGTTTGCCGACGCTTTAATTCCGCCGAGCGTTACGGGATAAATGCTGTTTCCGATGGAAAGAGCAGTATCTGTCGGATTGTTTATCGCAACGCATTTGTTTGTCTCTTTGTCATAAACACCCACATAAAAACGCACATTAACCGCCGATTTTGCATTTACCGCAAACGACGCATTTATGCTTGTCACCGTGTCGATATTTGTTATTCCGCCGATGTCCGCGCCCGTAAAGCTTATATCCGCACTCGGCGAAACTTTAAACGCGCCCTCTGCCGAAATTGTTTTTGCCATATTCCCGTCGGTGTCGTACGGTGTAATTTCAACCTTTATGGTTTTGCCGATTTCATTATCGGTCAAAACATATGTTTCGCCTGTTGCGCCGTCGATTTTTTCAAAACCGTCACCGTTTGAAACATACCACTGATACTGTGTTGCGCCCTCTTTGCCGTCTGCGTCGGTATGCGAAAAATCATAGTCCGCATAAACCATATCGCCCGACGCCAAATGTCCCTTTATAACCGCATTTTTGCCTGTGGGATAGTTTTCGGAAATGCCCATTTTTGTAAGCTCATCTTTTGTATAACCCATTTTGAGCATATCCTCATACGGCATAATTTCTTTCAAAACGTCCGCAACCGCACTGTTTGCGCCTGCCTCTATTTTAACATTTTTAAAAAAGCTTTTATCAAGATAGAATACGGGTCGTTCGAGCGTCTGCCAAATGTAAACAACGCCCTGCGCCTGGAATGATTTGCCTGATGATACAAGCCAAGTTGCCGGTACGGTGTATGTGCTGCTTGTATGTTTTGCGGTTGCAACCGTCGGATGGGGAGTTCTCGTCTGGAAGTTTGTAACACTCCATTTTCTCGACGCGCCTACTGTGCCTATTCTTTCAACATTCTGCAAATATTCAGTAACCGAAATAAGCGCTAATTTGCTCTTTGACGCATAAGCAACCTCGCCGCTCTCCAAAATTCCGGCTTCGGTGTACCAAGTATGGTCTTTTATATAGCCGCCCTCGTGCATAACGGGGAACTGCGCTTTCATATATTCGTCGCGGTTCAAGTAATACGCAATCGATTTTTTGTTTGACGCATCAAACGTTCTTGTCGGCATTTCGTAGTTTTTCGCGATAATAGCCGCGTCTGTGCCGCTGTATGTGCCAGGGTAGTATTTTTTAAGCTCGTTTACCGCCGAACCTTCTTCGGTTGTATCAACTCCGCCGTCATCAAGCATAACAAAATATCCGTCGTCTTCCTTTGCGTTTACGCTTTTAAGAAGTATGTAAGATTTTTTGTCGGCTTTGCCGTCCGCAGTGGTTACACCCTCCGCAATTTTAAATGTATATTTCGACGGTGATGTGGTGTCGATGATTGTTATATCTTTCGGTGTTGAATAAACGTTTGTAAGCTTTGTTTCAAGTTTCGATTCGTCAACTGCCGCAATAACTCTCAAAACGTCGCTGCTTCTTACTTCGTCGCCGAAAATTTCGTAAACATTTGCCGGAATAACCGCCGCGGTGATGTATTTGTCGCCGTATTCGTCGCCGATTGTGTATTCAAAGCCGTTTTCGCCGTCAATTACGGTAAATTCGCCGTCTTTTTCGTCCGACCAATACCATATAACACGCGATTTTGTCATATCGGGCGCACCGCTTACGGTGTCAAAGCTTACCGAAAGTTTGCCGCCCGTGAAATTATCACCGCTTATTTTAACGTTTTCGATAACCGGCGGCAAGGTTTCAATATACACCGCGTCCGATGTATACGTTTCGCCCTGACCGTCTATATTTCCAAGCGTAACGTTAACACGCACATATTTCTTGTTTAAATCCGCAGTAACGGTGAAATCTTTTTTGTCCGCACCGTCAATAGCGGTAAATTCGCCGTTTTCCGTATCGGAATATTCCCATGAAAATTTGCTGTATTCTCCCTGTTCAAAGCCGCTTGCCAATTCGTATTTTGCCGAAAGCGTGCAGCCAACTTGTGTTTCGCCGTCAACAGTGAGGGTTGCAATCTCGGTAGAACCTTTCAAAATTCCGAGTTTTACCAAAAGCTCGTCACTGTAGCCGATGTTTCTCAATGTGTCAATATCGTAATTTTTGATAATTTGCGTAACTTCCGCATCTTCTGTAAGATAACTTTCGTCAAGCTTCACGTTTTTAAAGAAATCCTCGCTGAGATAAAAACACGGACGTTCTACATTCTGCCAGTAAAATACCGCAGATTCGTTCTGCATAGTTAAAGTGCCTTTATTGTTTTTTGCAAGCCAAACAGCCTTGGTTGTATATTTACTCGATGTATGTTTAGAGTCTATCCAACCGGGATGTGCGGTTCTGAGCATAAAGTGAACGGGACTAAATGTCGACGATTGACCTTTCGCGACACTGTTTACACCGATTCTGTCAACGTTAGCTTTATATTCCGTTACCGAAGGCAAAGCGATTTTTGCGTCGGTTTTATAAGGATTTACCTCGTTTTTAGTAGTACCTTCCGTGTACCAAGTATGGTCATTGATGTAATCTTTCATTACAGGAAATTGAGTGTCGATATAATCCGAAGTATTCAAATAATATGCAACGGATTTTTCGTTATCTTTGTCAAAAACAACGGTAGGTGCTTGTGTAGTTCCGTCGGCAGAAGTGCCGGGATAAACTTTTCTTAATTTTGCGATAGCGCTATCGGTAGAATCAGCCTTTAAACCGCCGTCTTGAACCATTACAAAATATCCGTCACTTTCATCTGCGTTGACATTTTTAAGTAAAATGTATGTCTTTTCGTCGCCGCTCGCAGGTTTAAACAAATACTTTGTAGGTGTGTCGGCAATCATTGTGTTAACACCATCAACTCTAAAGTCGGCAGTTGAAGCCACATTTTTGACAGGTGTCGTTAAACCGTTAATTTCCTCGTCGGTCAAATCAACCGCCGTTGCAAAAGCCGGAGGAATAACCGAAACGAAAATCATGATGCATAATAATAATGATAATATTTTTTTCATATAATTTCGCCTTTCGTCTGCAAAATTTTATTCGGCACGTATACGGCAGATAAAGCCTTACCTGCCGTATATGCCGTTGTGTTTTGCCGTCAAGCCTTATTATAATACAAAATAAAGCTTTTTTCAAATTTTAATTTAATGAACTTTTAATTTCGTTGTAAACCAAGTCGCGTAAATCCGCGTAACCTTTTTCACTCGGGTGAACCTTATCACTGCTTATTTCAACGTTCCACGAAGTTGTATCAATATAATGTACGTTGGCATTTGATTTAAGTCCGTTCACCGCGTTAACAATCGCCGCTCTCAAATCGTCGTACAACGGCGAGTATTCGGCAACATTGTTAAACGGTCTTATGATGTAAATCTGCGCGTTCGGGTAAACAGTGCTTAACTTTGTCACAAATTCAATATACGTTTTTGTGAAATTCTCACCGTTAACTCCCGCAACGTTATCTCTTATGTATGTACTGTCGTTTGTGCCGATGCCTATAACAATCGCGTCGGGTGCGTTGTCGGAGGAAACGTCAAACGCAGGGTTGTCGTAATGCAAATCTCCGTTTTCGTCGAGGTAGTATGCCTCTTTGGGACGTTTCACGCTGAAGTATGCGCTTTCCATACCAACGCAGTCCTCGCGTTTAAGCTTTGAAGTATCATCGGAGGTCGGACGCCATATAGTACCCGTTGAACCGAAATACCAGCCTGCGCCGTCCTGAAGTGCGATACCCGAGTACGCTATAACCGAGTAATCAAGGTTATATTCTTTCGGAATTGTAAATGTGTAGCTGCTTGAAGCCTCCGAAATCGAATCGCCTATAAACTGAACGTATTTTTTATCTTTTTCGCTTTTTGTAAAACTGCCGCCTTTCGACGTTTCAACATATTTCAAACCGCTTTTGCTGTCGGGTCTTGTAACTTTAATAATTGCAGTGTGGTCTGTATCTTTCAAACCGCTTGCAAAAGTTACTTTGCTGTTGTTTGCCGAAAAGGACGTTTCCGCTCCATCTATTGTGCATTTGCCCGAAACACTGCCGTCAAACACGGCGGCAAGGCTTGTGCCCGTAAAGTTAAATTTAACATACGGGTCGTGCCAGTTTGCCAGCGCGCTTGTCGTTTCGTCGTCGTTTTTAACAAATTGCCATCTTCCGAAATAAGTTAATCTGTTGTCACTCGACCGGGCAATTCAGGTTTCGGGAGCAAGTGCGGCGTAGTTAACAGTTTTGCAGGGTGCAAACGGTGTTAATGTCGCAACGTTCCAAGCAAAAGCTTTGAGCGTGTCGGGAGTTGATGTTCCAACGTCCAAAGTTACATTTACATCTTTGCTTGCACCCGACGCAAGTGTAATTTCTTCGCCGATATTCGAGCAAACCATAGCGTCTGACGCGTATACCGCAGCAACGGGTTTGAATGTGATGCTGCCGTCCGACAAGTTCACGCAAGTGAATTTTACATTGTTGCCGTCCTTGCTGAAATCAATCATTGCAATTTTGCCGAGGTTGGCAACCTTATCGGGGAACAACTCTTTGATTTCGGTAAGCGAGTAGCCTATTTTGCGAAGATCGTCGACTGTTTTGTCTGCAAGTTTTTCTCTTAAAATCGTAACCACTTCTGTGTTTGCAAGTGTGAAATCAACCTTTACATTTGCAAAGAAGTCGGGATTGAGGTAGAAACCAACCGTTTTATAATGCCATCCGCCGTAATTAGCAAGTTTTCCGGAAGTCGGATTCAAACAAGTAATCTTTTGTTCAGTATTTGAAATCATCAAAACACGCGGATTTCCCAATCTTGGGCAGTTCCAATCGTATTGAGGTGTTCTAAGCAATGCGTTTCTTCCAAAATCACTGTATCCTATTCTCTCGGCATTTGCAACATACTCTGTATAACTCAAAAGAGCCAACTTACTTTCCGTTGCATATGCTTCTTGAGATTGATAACCTGTATTCGAGCTGCCAAATGCTTCATTCCACCAACGGTGCGTAATTACGTAATCTGCCATTTTAGCAGGCACAACTTTATCAAAATATTGTTTTGTATTAAGTTTGTATGCAATGCTTTTTTCATCTTTCGGATCATAAATAAATCCTATTTCTTCATTATAATTTGTGTACCAATTAATAGATTCATCACGAAAACTTGAGGCAAGTGTAACAAACTGACCGTCATTTTCGCCGGCATTAACACTTTTTAAAAGGATATATTCCTTTCCGTCTACAACAAAGTCATATTTTCCATCAGTTGTAGCAACCGCATTTGTAACAGCTGTGGAGTTCCAGTTAGAAGTACCTGTTGTTAACGGTGCTTTTTCAAACGTCGGTTTTGTTTCAAGTGTGATTTCGTTTGCGTAAGCTGACTGCGAAAGTGTTGTACCGCTATAAACGTTAACCAAGCAGGTGATTTTCGCATAATCAAGGTCTGCAAATTTTATTGTGTATGTCTTAGAAGTTTTATCATCAGTAAGCAATACTTTTGTGCCGTCTGCTTTAACGCCGCACCACTCATATTCTGTCTTATCCGCAGTACCCTCCGTTACAACGTTTGCGGTGATTGTTTCGCCGCATTTGCCGCTGCCGCTGATTGCTGCCGATGTAATTTTAACATTACCTACCGCTATTCCTAATTCAGCAAGGCCACTTTCTGTGTAGCCGGCATTCTTTAATGTGGCAATGCCGCCCTCTTCCGCTGCAATCTCTTTTATGATTTTTGCCGCTTCACTGTCCGCCGTTGTTAAAAGCGACATATCAAGCTTAACGTTTCTAAAGAAGTCTTTGCTGAGATAGAAGCAAGGACGTTCTACAGTCTGCCAATAAAATACCGCAACGCCGTTTTGCATTTGCAGAGTACCGTCAGTATTGTTTTTTGCAAGCCAAACAGCCTTGGTTGTATATTTACTCGATGTATGTTTAGAGTCTATCCAACCGGGATGTGCGGTTCTGAGCATAAAGTGAACAGGACTAAATGCTGACGATTGACCTTTCGCGACACTGTTTACACCAATTCTGTCAACGTTAGCTTTATATTCTGTTACCGAAGGCAAAGCGATTTTAGCATTGGTTTTATAAGGCTTTATCTCATTCCCACGAGTACCCTCTGTGTACCAAGTATGGTCATTGATGTAATCTTTCATTACAGGAAATTGAGCGTCAATATAATCCGAAGTATTCAAATAATATGCAATGGATTTTTTGTCATCTTTGTCAAAAACAACGGTAGGTGCTTGTGTAGTTCCGTCGGCAGAAGTGCCGGGATAAACTTTTTTTAATTTTGCGATAGCGCTATCGGCAGTATCAGCCCTTAAACCGCCGTCTTGAACCATTACAAAATATCCGTCATTTTCACCGGCATTTACATTTTTAAGCAAAATATAAGATTTTGTGTCGCTGCTTGCAGGTTTAAATATATATTTTGCGGGTGTGTCGGCAATCATTGTATTAACACCATTAACCATAAAGCCTTCAGTTGAAGGTACATTGCTGACCGGCGTCGTTAAACCGTTCATTTCTTCTTCTGTCAAATCTGTTGTCGCGGCAAAAGCCGGTGCCGCAACGGATAATGCCATCAAGATGCACAAAAATAATGAGATTAGTTTTTTCATAATTTTATTCACCTTT